>ENA-OPCD01000058-OPCD01000058.1-human-gut-metagenome-genome-assembly--contig:-NODE-58-length-74252-cov-9.497271_pt1 | contig 74252 bp, 71 predicted proteins | sample MGYA00241560_ERZ501471 | MGnify/ENA primary metagenome ERZ501471 (study PRJEB25962, sample SAMEA2042578) | human gut metagenome | biome: human gut; feature: human-associated habitat; material: faeces...
CTCTCGCAACGCCCCGAAAGGTCGTTGTCCCAGCCGCTCGCAGGCTCGCACCTTCCCTTTTTTAGACACCGTTTCACTACAATTTCAAGGACACCGGTTATATGAAACACGAAGATACTTCCAATCAGGAATCCGGGCAGGAAAAGCCCGTTATAAGGCGTGACAAGGTGGTGGTCACCAAGGTCACGGAGCAGGAACTTTATCAGATTAAGAGCACCGCCGGGCAGTGCGGCATGACACGCAGCGACTTCATACGGGTAAGGGCACTCAACTACCGGCCGAGACAGCGGCTTTCGGTTGCGGAGGTGGACGGTCTGCGGCAGCTTGCGGCTTGCAGGACGGACATGGTGAACTTCGCCAACGCCCTGCACGGGTTGAACGATGACGAGAAGGTGCGCCTTTTCCGCCATCAGCCCACCATGCTCGAATGGTACGAGAAAGTGGCGCAAGTGACAGACCATGTCATCGATTTCTTGCAGTCCGCGCAGAAGGCGAACAGCTACCCGGCAGGGACAACGGAAAAAGAAGGTAAGGAGGATGCCGTATGATAGCCAAGGCAAAATCCATCAGTCACGGCATCAGGGCGATGCTGTACGTATCGGGAGAGTCAAGGAACAAGAAGCATCCCGAAAAGATAACGCGCATCTGTGACAACTTCATGCCGCAGGGCATGGATGCTTCTGGCATCTGGACGGAAATGAAGTTCGCCACCATGGACCGCCCGGACATCAAGAACAACGTCATACGCTTGGAGATAAGCCCGGCAATGGAGCATACCGAAGATTTTACGGTCGAGGATTGGCAGCAATTGTGGAACGACTTCGCGGCGGCTTTCGACAATCAGGAAATCCTGAATGAGGACGGCGAGGTCATTTCCGTGCCGACCAACATATCGGGCAGCAAGTCCAGCGTGTGGCTGCACAGGGAATCCGACAGCGGCATACCCCACCTCCATGCCGTCGTCTGCCGGATTGACGAGAACGGGAACATCAACAACGACCACGCCATCCACATCCGCGCACATCGGGCGGCTGAACAGATTGCCCTGCAAAGGGGATGGATAACTGCCAAACACATACATGAAAGCCGTATTCCGCAAGTCAGTGAGGACTGTATGGAGGCTTTGCGTGAACTGGACGAATGGTCTTGGGAGGGCTATGCGGAGAAACTTGCCGCCAAAGGCTACGAGCTGTATCTGCGCAAAGATGAAGAAAAGGTAATACGGGGCTATGTGCTTCACAAGGGCAGTTCAAGGTTCAAGGGCTCGGAACTTGGAAAGGGACGCAACCTGACCGCATCCCGTATCGAGCGGACTTGGGAGAGACTGCATCCCGAACAGACCAAACAGGAAAGTCCGACACCGAAACAGCCTGTTATAACGGCACCGAAGCCATCTGTTCACAATGAAACCGGGCAAAAGCCACTGACCGATGCAGGACGGAATAATCCGGTTCATGAGGATTACACCGTATGGCAACCCGACCGCCTGCGCACGGAGTTTGAGCATGACGGCAAGAACTACGACCGCTATATCCCCGGAAAGGTGCTTGACTTCCTGAATGACGAGTTCGATTTCCGGGAACTGCTCAACTGGCAGGATTTGCAGAATCTGGCGATTGCCTTTTTTACGCTTGTCGCTTCTCCTTACGGGGAGGTTTCCGGCGGTGGCGGAGGAGGCTCGCAGTCCGACCTCAAATGGGGGCATGAACCGGAAGAGGACGAGATAGAGTTCATGCGTCGTTGTGCGCGTGAGGCTTCGCACAGGCTTGGCAGACAAATGAAATCAGGAATGAAACGTAAATGAAAAATCAAAAAGACATCAGTGACAATGAGACAACCCGATACCTCCGCCCTACGGGAGCGGCTTGCCAATTATACACCCGGACAGGAACTGAACGAAGACAAGCAGAAACTTGAAGGACTGCTACTGGAAGTGAACTGCCAGATTACCGAATTGCGCAACCTGCTCAAAGAAATCAATGAACTCAAGGAAGAGCTGCACGGCATACACGGAAGTCTGATGCACACTGCCAAACGGGAGCGGGCGGCTTTCAATGCTTTGGACGCGGCCAAGGACAGTGCGGCCAATATTGTGAACGGCATCTGCAATGCCATTGTAAAGGCGGAACGGCATACCGTCATACAAGCCACAGTCGGCACGGACGAACTGGAAAAGGTGAGCCAATGTTCTGCCGCCCACATCAAGGCAGAGGAAGAACTTTTGGAAAGGCACAGGAACAAGTTAGCCAGGCACCTCCGTGACAATGAAGGTGTCTGGCTTTCCGACCGATGGCTCATATTCATGTCAGTTGCACAAGTCGTCTGCTATCTTGCAGTAGTCGCATGGGCTTTGCTGAAAGGATAAATAACTTAAGACTCTTCCAAACTGTATCTGACAATGAGCTTGTACATTGCGTATAGCTACAATTTTTTTATACTTGAACAGCAGAACAACTATTTATATTGCTTCTCGAAGTTGGAGAAAGCAGTATCAAGCGATTTGGTCAAAGAAGTTTTCGTATCATCGTCCAAGAAAGAGTATTTGATGGAGTTATACACGAATGTCTTAACTTCCCCGTAGGAAAATCCATATCTCATAACAAGAAGTGCATACTGTTCCGTCAGGGAAGTGCGCAGTATGCCAGGGTCATCGGTGGAGATAATCGCTGGCACTCCATAATTTGTGTATAGTCTTATCGGATGTTCCGAGTCTTTGACCCCGAGGATGAACTCGTTGCTTGTCAGGTTTATTTCTATTGGCACATTGTCTTTCTTCATTTGTTCAAGTATTCCGTTGGAACAAACCTCAAAAGGCAGGTCAACGCCATGTCCGATACGGTCAGGATGTGCATACAACAAAGCTCGGTGGATATGATAGGTCAGATGTTCAGGTCTAACCAGTCCCATTGTCAGTTCTCCCGCATGGAGAGCCAGTTTGACATTCGGATAACGGTTCTTGATTGTACCAAGCATGAACATATGCAACAGGTAATATGACATCGACTTTTCACCATTTTCAGCGGCAACCAAGTTGCATCCCACCATAGGCTTGCCCTTTCCACAAGCTTTTGCCACTACGAATAGTTGAGCCAACACCATCAATGGCTCAAGACTTCTTACAGCATATCCCTGATAGCGGCAGACCACGCTTGATGGGTCGGTATAATCACAATCCGTGAACGAACTCATCTGGTTGCTTAGGCTGTCAATTTTGACAACAGTATCGAAATAGTCTGATATTGCTTGATTTACTGTGTCGTCGTTTTCCCACCTATTGATAATTTTGTTGTAGAAAATGCACAGGTCGCTTGCATCCACCGCGTTCTTTTGGGCGGCAAAAGCCTTTATCTGTGCGTCACATTCAGCATAGTCATCGCCCAAGAAACAATCCGCCGGTATTGACGGGGCAATCCCAATAAGTTCAAGATACTGCACATTCTCACGGCTTGCACGCATTTTAAGTTCATGCGCAAGTCTTGCCAAATCTTCCGTCTCACTCGTAAGTGGTGCCAATAGTCCAAACTGTCCGAAGAAATATTCATCCGGACCAAGTGGGTATTTATAAGGCTCAAAATTCCGTATGCTCCATTTATCTATAAGCCACATTCTTGTCTTATGGAAATTATCCATACCAACCTCCAGACGGACAACATCAATATCCGATGGCTTTTCTTTAAATAGCTGTCCGGTTTTAAGGTCAACGAAAAGACCTTTGTTTACAGCCATCTCAAAAAATGTTTCTGCATAGGCAGAACCTGTCAGATGGTTATGAAGGTCTCCGCCCTTAGGCATAGGTGCAAAAAACTGGCGTAGAGCTGAATGGTTCCCCTTTATCGAATCAAAGTATTGTTCAATAGCCATATTATGTATTAATTATGCGGAGCGAAATAAGAAAATCGCCCCGCTGGTTTATAAATTAGTTTGGAATATACTCTTCTATCCTGCTTTCACTGAAACCTGCCGTGACATAGGCTGCTTTCGAACCGGACGGAACACAGATCTTGGCTCCGCCAGTAAAAGCATTACGAGCACCGCTCGGTGGGGTTGCGCCCTTAAAAGTCACTTTTGACAAATCATTGTTATAAAAGAAGGCTTGTGTCCCGATGCGAGTCACGCTTGCCGGAATGGTAAGTTCAGTCAAACTCCCGTATTGAAAGGCTCTGTCGCCAATAGTTTGCAGTGTTTCCGGCAGCGTAAGAGAGGTTATTCCCGTAACAATGAACGCATTGGCTCCTATCGATACCAGGTTCTTGGGAAGAACCAATTTTGTAATCGTTAATTGCTCGAAATATCCATTATTAACTACTTGAATAAATTCAGCCGGAATCGCTGTTACGGTGCAATCTCCCATATCCAGAGTCTTACTTACGGCAAAGGGGTTTGCCTTTATGTAGTTGCTCAGTGTCGTAAGGTCGTCACTGGTCAGATTACCCTTGATGACAAGTTCACCGTCGTGGATGGCTTCTGCTATCATGCCGTCAGTGAGAGTTTCGCCTTCTTGAAGATTGATTTGCGGGAACGTTTGTGTCTCGTTAGTGCCTGCCCAATCGGAATTGATGGTAGCCGTTATGTCACCGGTTGTTTTCCCAATGGCGGCTACATCACCCGCCAATACGGTGCGATAATTCATTTGCAGGGGAACGTAGGTTAAAGTCGTGCTCTCATTGTCGCAGGAAACGGTTGCATCGACCAGAGCGTTGTCTTTTGCAGCCAATACATAGAATGAGAATACTTCACCGTTATTGACTTTCGTACTGTAATTGGCGGTAAAATCCTGTGCTGAATGACTGCCTGTGACAGAGCCGTCCTTCACGTTAAAGCCGGCATAGGTGGGGATGCTTACCTTTACGGTTTTTCCCGTTTCCAGCGTCCCGGTTGTCTTTAGTGTCACTTTGGCGACCGCATGGGTGAGGTTCACGCTCATTCCTGTGGAGAGCGGCGTGTTGAGCAGCACGCCGGAGAAGGCGATGCCTGGCAACTTACCTGTGTTAAGGGTGACGGCGGTCAGGTCATCGGTGGAATAGGAACTGTTGTCGTCTGCCCAAAACAGGAAGTCGTAGTTCGTTCCGTTTTTCAAGGCAAGGCTGAACTTGTAGGCTCCGTTTTCTTGCGTGCCCTGATATTGGGTTCCGGCTGTGGTACTGCCCGTTTCGCGCACTTCGACGATACAGCGTTTCACTTCGTCATCCGCATCGTATGTGGCACGTGTCTTAATCCCGTTTTCCAGTTGGGCGGTTATGGTTACTGTGGACAAGTCATTGCCCGTTACATTCTGCAAGTCCTCTTCTGAACTGCACGAAGCCAGCATCGCAGCGATGCCAAGCATCGAAAGAAAGATAAATTTCCTCATTTTTTCTTTTTGTGTTACTATATTTTAAAACTCTATTACATATGTATCTTCCCACTCTGTGTTGATATTCACGCCACCGCTGCCTATGCCGGCCGTGAGGAAGTTTCCTCGGATGATGGTCTGGTGATTCCTCTTATGGGCAATCTTGACACCCGTCGTGTTGGTTCTGACAGCCCCGTTTTTGTCACGGATGCAGATGTTTACATTCACAAAAGTATCTTCCCCTCCTGTCAGAATCCAGTCGGAGGCAATCTGCGCTTCTTTTGAGCCATCCGGCATTTCTGGCAAGGCATTCGTGAACGACAAATTAGTTATGGCATTTGATGGTTTGCCATTGGCAACATTGAATGCCGAGGGGAAATAGCCTTCATACTGCACCGTAAGCGTCAGTTCCTCTATCGGCGGGAATTTTTCCGGTTCCGTCTCTGCCAGTTTGCGGTACGCTTCCACATCATTGGCGATGATTCGGTACTTCGCTAACGGGCGTTGTAGCTGTACGCTTATCGTCGCGCCTTCTTCGGGCAACATAATGTCGCTCTCGTTGTGGTATCCAGCATTCTTGGCATCAGTGTTCGCAATGTAAGGTTCGGTAATAATTTCCACAGCCTTCAGGCTCTCCGTGTGATAATAGGTATCAGTAAGCGGCGCATCGGCACGGGCATAGTCTGTCCACAGGCGCAGGTCGTAAGTGGCATCGGAGGCTTCAAGTTCCATAAGATAAGTGCCGTCAGCTTGCAGTTCGGGGGTAACTGTCTTGCGTAACACCACTTTGTCCGTACCGGGTCTGCAAAGTTCTGCTATACATCTTATTATATATATACCATTGGAGGCACGTGTCTTTGTCGCTGCATAGTCGGGCAATGTTTCGTCAGGCATGGTCAGCAGCAGGCGCAAGGTGGACAACGTAAATGTGCCTTGCCGCAAGGAGACGGTTACACGACTGATGCCGTATTCCGTCACATCCACTTCTGCAATGCCGGAGAGCAGGTCTGTGTCATGACCCATTTCTGAACTTAACCACTCATGCAGGGCGGTAAGGGTTGCCGTCTCCGTCACTTCTTCGTCTGCATTTATGACCACTGCCACCGTGTAGTGTCCGATTTCCAAAGACAGTAATGCTGCGGCGACACCGCGCGCATCCACATAATTATAGACTGCGGTGAGGTTTCCGCTTGTGTCGTAGATGTAGAGTTTGACATTATCAATGGGAATATCGGGACATTGTCTGTTGTCGAGAGCAACGGTAAGTCCGCATTCACCATCATGTGCTTCTTCGTTACAGGCTATCAACCCAACAAGAAGGACGAACGAACATAGCATTATGCAGATGGATATTCGTTGAGATATTTTCATTTCCGTTCCTCCTTTGCCTGTTTTTCGGTCACGGTATGCCGTGCTTTGTTAGGGTCTGTCTCTTTATAGTCAATGCCCTTGCCTTGCGCTTTGATGCGTAAAGGTTCGATGCCTCTGTTGACGAGCCACCGTTTTACAGCTTCAGCACGTAGTTGTGATATGCGGTTGTTCACGGCATGGCTACCTACGTTGTCGCACCAGCCTGTGACAAGTATATGCGTGTCCGGATATGCACGGAGTATATCGTGGATAACTTGCAACTTCACCGTTTCGCTTGACTTGATGTCTGTTCTGTTGAAATCAAAATAGACGATTGGAAATGTCAGGTCGGCTCTATCAGGTGTCTCTACAGCTATGATTTCCGTTTTCTCCTCATCAGGTAGGCTATCCGCATATTGTTCCGTGGTGTCAGTTTCCATCATGGTAGGTTCTTCCGTCTTTTCGGGACAAACCTCACGGGTAGTTTCGGGGGCGACAATTACTGGCAATAAGATTTCCGGTTTATCCTTTTTCCCTTTCCGGTGACATTGGCCGAATGTCCAGCCTATACGGGCACCGCTCTCCCACAGGTAGTTCGCTTTGTGTACGTGTTCTGCTATGCCATCCATACCCTCGCCAGAAAGCCATGTTATACCGGAATATATGCCGAGATGCAGATGACTTGTAAGAGCATAAGCGACCTGCAAATTTCCGCCAACTCCAAGATGCCATCGTGTTTTGCCATTTATCAGGTTATCACCCGCAGTAATAGTTTCTACCGTGGCTTTTGCGCCCACAGCGGCAAGCATGGGCGACACGTCAAGTGTCCAACGGCTTTGCTTTGTGGCAGCAAATAATCCGAGTAAGTTCACGTTCAGTCGCATACCGTATTGTCGCAGCGACACATCGCTTTTCAAATCCGAGTAACTATGACCTGCCATATCCAGCACAGCGGAATGATAGGTTATGCCGTCTGTTCCCAGCCAGTAATCGGATGTAGCGCAACAATCCCTCGCCGTGAGCGAAGTCTTACCCCATTTCAGCATCAATTCCATTGAAAATGCAGGATTGAAACGGTAACCGCCAAATAAACCGAAAGCATATCCGGCACGGGTTCTGTCTGCACCGAATGAATTGAACGTACTTATTCCAAAAGGTACGCCACCCTCAATGCCACCATACCAACCAGCCATTGACAGTGGCGGATCTTTCTTCTCCTGCCACTCCATGCCTTCCTGTGCCCAAATTCCTTGCAGAGCCGACATCCATAGGACAAGTGCCATTATGATTACTTTCAGCCTGCCCATACTCTTAAGGTGTTGTTTGACAAATCGGTATATACGGACACAAGAAAGAGGAAAGACTTCGACAAAAAGAAGCCTCTTCTCTTGCAAGAATCGGTAAAAATGTGTAAATTAACGCGCGTAAAATCTGAGAAATTATATGTCGCGCAAATGTGTGTGTTTACACAAATTATCTGAATAGCCAAATTATTTCGCATATATTTCACCCCGGCAGGAAATTTGTTTTTCCCTGTCGGAAGCGTTGCCGCTACGGATAATATGTCGGATGTCTGTTTGACCATTACGCACACCTATAGATATTTTTAGGTGCAAAATTATATGTTATTTGGCAGAAACTATTAAAACGGGCAAATTATCGTATTTCAGATTCTCGGAAAATCGTATATCAAATTCTCAAAATTGAGAATTTGACACCCAAATATTCAAAATCATCACCTGTATATCGTTGCTATTCAGTGGCTTATTCTTTAATTTGAGTGTTTGAGACTTGTTTTACCGCTTCGTATGCTTTTCTTGCCCTATAATAGCTGTTTTCAGAGCCAAAGCCGCTGTGGAGCGCCACTTCCGACTGTTTGGCGCCGGGGTGTTCCACGGCATAGCGTATCGCATGTTCCATCCGCAGAGACCTCAGATAGCAGCTTAACGAATCAAAACGCCGGGCAAAAACCTCGCTCAGATAGGAACGGTTTATACCCAATTCTTTCTCCAGCGTCTCTTGCTTCAGGTTCGGGTCAAGATACAGCTTCCGACCTTCCACAAGTTTCCTGATACGCCGTTCCATATTGTCAAGTTGCGTGTCCGAAAGTTTGTATTTCTTTGACTCATCGTGAGCGGATTCTTGCAGGATGTTCTCCGGCCTTTCTTTTCTATGACCACAGGTATCAGAAACTTTCTCTATGGGGGCTGTCTCATCATGTTCGGACAACATCGCAATCCGGGTAGTACTCCCATCGGCAGATATTGCCACAGGCACAGCTTCTTTCGCCACTCTCTGCGGATGGAGGATAACCATAATGATTGCTGCGCCCAAAAATCCAATGACCGCAGCAAAGATGGTATTCGACATGGTATCTCCCCATAGAAAATCACACCACGCAACACATAATCCCACAATCGTAATAATCAATATCCCATAAGCAAAGTTGCGGGGAAACGGATTGTCAGAAGAACAGTCGTCCGAACCGGGTATGATATGCCCCAACCACAATATTACGTGCAACAGATAGGCTGCAAGCAGCACACCTGTTATACTTGCCATACGGATGACAACGCCCGTGTATGGCAGCAGTACATCATCACCGGCGCAGGCGATGACGGAAAGCGTAAGTGATATTGCCATAGGGACACCTCCCACAGCCATGACGCGTAACCGCTTATGCAGTCTGTCACCATAGAAAAAACGCTTGAGCGCCAGCGAAGCAGCCGCCGGGATATAGAGAATCCAGAAGCAGCGGGCAAGCAACCGGGCATCATGACTCTGCGGATGCAGGACACAAGGAAGAAGAATCAACACGGCAAAGTAAATGCACGATACCATACGCCTTGCCGGATAAAGTTCATTGACCGGCTTGACGGACTGCGGCCACAGATTGCATAATCTCAGCGTGCCACAGAACATGAACATGAAGATAAGAACGGCATACGCCACCCTAAAGTATATATTTTCAATCATTGTTTTTTACACAAAATAGGCGACTTCACAAAAATCACGGCTTTCCCCAATATTTCATAGCCATCGGCTGAAGCCGGTCTTTGATCATTTGCATGACAACGGGGAAAGGTATCTCTTCCTTCCACTTTATCTTTTTTAGAAATGCCTTCCAACGGATAATGCGCTCCTTGTCGGTCGCAAACCCGTCAGAGAACAGTTTCAGATTGGGCTTATATGCCAATGCCCTGTTGTCAAAAGTAGCTTTGATGGCTTCAAACAGTGTCTCGTCACTAATATTCCGCTGCGTAAACAGCATGTAGCAGTCGAAAAAATCCTTCATACGGCTGTTTGTTTCATCACGGTCAATCATCGCATGGAACTTTTCCGCCACCACGGTTTCCAATGAATAGGCTTGGAGATTGACTGACGGTATGTTGGGCAGCAACAAAGGAAAATCGATAGTCATCGGGCAAGGCGACACCACATCCCCGAAACCGATGTCAACTGACATGTTGTGGACAATAGTGTCCATGTGGGCTGTCACATAGAAACGTAAGCCGGGATACTTCTTGTCTACCGTGATTGGTTCGGGTTTGATGCTTTCCGTATCAAAATACACACCGTCCTCATCACAGCCTATAGCGACAATCTTCCTGAATATCTCTGTCATATTATCCCTGTCACGGCTAATCCTGTCAGCCATGAAGTCAATATCAACGGTTGGGCGCGCCTCAAGACCGTCCAAGGCATATAGCAACGAGCCGCCTTTCAGCAGAAAGTTGTCCTTGTACTGGCTGACAGACACTCGATAGAGCAGTCGCTCATTGAAATATCTTGCCAATAGGTACATATATTTGTAGCCTGTCTCGTTCATCAGATTGACCAGACGTGTTCTGACAGATTTACCATAGTTCTTCTTTTCCATTATTCCAATGCTATTTCAAGGTAATTTTTCAATGTTGACCAAACTCTCAGTCGCTTGGCATACTCCGTCAAAAGGCTAAGGTCGCGCACTTCCTTCCGCAGATAAGTCCGCACGATTTCCGCATAGACATCAAGACCAATTTTATTGCGGTATTTTACCGCATCGCATACGCTACGTTCAAGATTGGTGATACGCACGATATGCCCCGACAGTTCAGCTTCCGTAACACCAAGTGACAGGTTCTCTTCTTTCCAATAGTATAGCGTGACGGGAAGCGTCGGGGGAATGACAACTTTGCGTTTCCGCTCAATGGCTACGCAGAAAGAAGGAGGAACGGTTGTTGTAAGCTGGTAGTGGCTCCATGCGTTATACAGGCAGACCACACCTCCCGGTACAATACGCTCAATGTCAAGCATCGTATCAAGCAATGCCTCAGGTGAAGCATAGACTCCGGAGCGGAGCTTTGTCAGTTCACCCCGCTGTGCAGCCCTGTGGATACGCTTGTATTCAGCCTCACTTGTCATATCTGCCGTGGAAATGATGCCACCGGGCACCTCTATTTTATGAGATGTTCTACCCATACAAATGTTTTTACGGTGCAAAAATACAAATAAAAACCGAATAAAGGTCATATTCTACGGATTATTTTATATTTTGCCGTAGAATTATGACGTATATCAAGTAGAGCATTCTCCCTGTATATAATAAGAACCGTAAAAGAGGCTGTAGAAAAAGGAACAGATAATGCTCTACCCATTGTCTTTTGCAGATAGACAGCACAAATGGTAAGTAATGGCAAAATTCTTTTGAGTTCTTATAAATCACCTACAATGTGTCTGATTTGTTACTTTCTAATTTTAATCACAATATAAATAGCTGTTTTACAGATATTTATATTAACGTGTAAAGAAAGTCCACCACTATTTCTTCACCCTGGCTCCTGACGACAAGTACATCAAATACACCATGGACAAAGCCATGTATCTGGTTGATGAGACAGGTCTTGCCCAGTACAATACATTGAAGGAGAAAGGCTTCTATTCCAATATCATGGGTACAAGTGCCGTGTTCAGCATCTTCTGCGACAGCATCAACTTCGACAAAGAGAAGATGGAGTTCACCTACTATGGCCGCCAACGTATCGAGAGACGAACAAGCATCCTTACCCGAGAACTTGTCACGGCAGGACATCTCAAACGTGTTCCCAGGACGGACAACAACCCTCATGGCCTGCTCATCACCAACTGGAGAACGCTTCTCAATAAGGATATAGAACAGAAAACCAAATTGACGTACTGATTATGGGATGGAAGAAAATGCTCGTCGGAGAAAAGATGCCTGACAAGGATGATCCAAAGTACCGCCAGAGGTACGAGGAAGAGGTCAAGTCCGGTCGCAAGTTCGCACGCACTCTCAAACTCGATGTGTTAGCCGTCAAGGTGCAGCAGTTTGCCAACAATCACAAACGACTGTTCCTTGCCCTTGTCTTCGGGTTTATCCTGCTCAGTTTCGGATTCAACATCTACAGGATGGTCGTGGTGTACAATCATCAGCAGTCCACCCAGAGTGCCACGGAGAGGCAGGAGCATCTGATGCGGCAGAGACGCAAGAAGGTCAATACAGCCATCAGCAATGCCCACACCATACTGCCAGTCATGAACAGAGATAATCAAAAGAACAATAACCAAAATAAAGAAAACAATGGATGCACTGAAGAAGATTAACTGGAAGCAGCCGAAGTATATGATTCCGCTTATCATCTACTTCCCCCTGCTGTTTGTCGGTTACTTTGTCATAGACCTTTTCCACACGGAGAAGGCAGAGATTCCTGATGGTCTTGCAACGACCGAGTACCTTAACCCAGACTTGCCTGAGGCAAAGATGAAGGGCGATGGCATTGGCAACAAGTATGAGAGTATGCTCAAATCATACGGAAAGATAGACGATTATTCAGCATTAGGAAACATTGAACGCAATGAAGAAGACACCCGTGAAGAGTACGAATCCAAGTACACCGATGAAGAACGTGAGCAACTCGAAGCACAGGAAGCCGCGAAGCTCGCTGAGATGCAGAGACAGCTACAGGAGAGCGCACAGAAAGGTCAGGAAATCGCCCAAGGAGGTTCACCATCCGAGGAAGACCGCATAGCACGCAGCAAGCAACGTGAACAGGAAGCCATGGATGAGCTCAACCGTGCCATTGCCCAGGCAAGGCTCCAAGCGCAGCAATCTATGATGCCAGCTGCAACAGACACTGCTGATGCCGGACAAAGAGAAGGAAAAATTGAAGCCTCTGACAAGAAGAAAACCGACGATGATGAGCCACAGGAGGTTGTAAAGAAGGTGAAGGTCACCTCCGATTACTTCAACACCCTCTGTGACAACGACAAGGAAACCAGCCTTATCAAGGCTATCATTGACGAGAACATCAAGGCTGTTGATGGGTCAAGAGTCAGGCTCCGTCTGCTTGACGACATCGAAATCAATGATGTTGTCGTGCCCAAAGGCTCATACCTCTATGCCACGATGAGCGGATTCGGTTCACAGCGTGTGAAGGGCAATGTACAGAGCATCATGGTTGACGATGACATCGTCAAGGTCAGCCTCGCCCTGTATGACACTGATGGACTGGAAGGTCTTTATGTACCGAGCAGTCAGTTCCGTGAAACCACGAAGGATGTGGGCAGCGGTGCATTGAGCAATACCTCCAGTCTCACCAACAGCTCCACCACGTCAGGCAACAGCCTCGCCACTTGGGGAGCGCAGACTATCACCAATGCCGTGCAGAAGACCAGCAATGCTATCAGCAAAGCCATCAAGAAGAATAATGCCAAGCTGAAATACGGCACATTCGTGTACCTGATCAACTCCCGTTCAAACAAAAAGGACAAATAACTCCGAGCATAAACAAAAGATCAAATGAATATGAAGACTATCAAAAGAATTGGCGCATTAGCCGTATGCGCTCTGGCAGCCCTCCCCTCTTTGGCTCAGCAGACCTATCAGGAGATGGAGCAGCTCACCATCAATGAGAATGTCACCACGGTCATCACTGCATCCGAGCCTGTACGCTTCGTTGACATCTCTACGGATGCCGTCGTTGGCGACCAGCCCATCAACAACACCATCAGGCTCAAGCCCAAGGAGGGAGCCGATGTTCATGCCGACGGGGACATCCTTGCCATTGTTACCATCGTGACGGAGCGTTACCGCACCCAGTATGCGCTCATCTATACCACACGCCTGCAGGAGGCTGTCACCGACAAGCAGATACAGCCGCATGAGAAGATTCCGTACCACAATCCATCTGTCTCCATGAGCACTGAGGACATGACCAAATATGCCCGAAAGATATGGAACTCCCCGGCAAGAATACGGAATGTGAGCACAAGGCAGCATCGGATGACTATGCGTCTGAACAATATCTATTCCGTAGGCGAATACTTCTTCCTGGATTTCAGTATTGAGAACCGCACCAATATCCGCTTCGACATCGACGAGATACGTGTCAAGCTCAATGACAAGAAGATGTCAAAAGCCACCAATGCGCAGATGGTTGAGTTGACTCCTGCCATGATGCTTGACCAGTCCGGAAGCTTCAAATATGGCTACCGCAACGTCATTGTATTAAAGAAGATGACCTTCCCCAATGATAAGGTGCTGACCATTGAGATTTCTGAGAAGCAGATTAGCGGACGTACCATCTGCTTAGACATCGACTATGAGGATGTACTCTATGCAGACTCGTTCAATTCATGCTTAATAAGGGAGGAATAGGACTATGAAGAGATACATATTATCATTGATGATGGGGCTATGCATGACAGTCGCGTCGTTTGCCCAAAGCCATAGTGACCGTATCAGCCTTGGTGTAGGAGCATTGTACGAGCGAGGACTTGACGCAACACTCGCATGGGAGCATGAGACCCGTTACCATAATGCATGGGAGTACTTCTTCAATGCCTACCTGAAATGGGACGAATGTGCTTCCTGCGGTCATGTCTGCCCAGAGTCTTTCTGGAACAACTACCGCACATGGGGCATCGGTGCCGCCTACAAGCCCTGTGTCACAAGAGGTCGCAACAACTACGGCAATCTGCGTATCGGAGCCAGTGCAGGCAGCAATACCGACAAGTTCGTTGGAGGTATTCATGTCGGCTACGAGCACAACTTCGCCCTCCGCCATGGTTGGGGATTGTTTGTGCAAGCCAAATGCGACCTGACCCTTCCCAAGCGAGAAGATCTGTTCAGGACAGGCATAGTGATAGGATTCAAGATACCAACCCTAAAGAAATAATAGCGATGAAGATAATCCATTTCATGTTTACTGCCATCATAGCAGCCGTTTTCGCCTCATGTGACGAGCATATGGACTTTCCTGATACAGCGATGAAGATAGGTGACATTGTCTGCACTGACGGTGCCATTGTGCGCTATGAGGATGTAGATTCGTTACACAAGACACCTATTGCCGTTGTCTTCTACGTCAACCACAACGAGGATGTGGAAGGAAATGGCTATGCGGTATATCTTGACGACTTTGCCACCTTAGCCTATTCAGACTCTCTCGGCATCACACATAAAACATCCGCAGACCTTATGGCCTACGATGGTAATAGCAACACCCACGCCATGTATTCCACGGGCACTTCACCTGCTGCAAGTATAGTCATTGATATGTGGGCATACCGGCAGAGTGCCTATATACCCTCTGTGGCACAGATGCGTCTGCTCTTTAGTGTCAAGAAGTCTGTCAACCCGCTGATTGAAAAGTGTGGAGGGACACCGATACCTGATGACGCAGACCTCTGCTGGTATTGGACATCGACAGAGGTACAGGGGCAGGAAACAGCCAAGGCATGGCTCTATTCTCTTGCAAGTGGCTCAATACAGGAAACGCCCAAGACACAGCCACACAAGATACGTCCAATTATCACACTAAACAATTGATTACTATGCTATAGTAATATAATAATTCATCTTAATGTTTAACATCAAAAATTACAAGCAATGAAAAAGAATTTGTTTCTTATGTTAGGACTTGGAGCCATGCTCCTCACGTCCTGTGACCAAGACATCGTCAATGAGATCTACCTGCCAGGCGGAGGTGGTTCGGTGGTTGTGACCGACAGTACATCATCCAAGCAGCTACAGGTGTTTACCAACCTGGAGATGCTGCACCCAGCCGTATCGACACGAGCTGTGGACAACCAGTGGGAAGCTAATGACATGATTGGCATCTCCTCCACAGGGATGATGGACAACATGAAGTTCACTCGAAGTGGCAGCACCAACCAGTTTCTCGGTGCCAGCACCGTGTGGTTTAAGGACACAGACACCCACACCTTCAATGCCTACTATCCTTACATGGCAAATCCTACTAACGACATCATAGAGTTCCAAGTGCCGGAAGCAGCAGTACAGAGTGAGCAGAAGGTCAATGATTTCCTGTTTGCCAGTGGGACGGCATCATACGCCAGTCCGAGCCTTACATTGAACTTCACCCATCAGATGGTGCGTGTCATCATCAAGGTCTATACCTCACCCGAATACGGTTTCACCACCAACGATTTTGCAGGAAGCCTACTCACGTTCATCGGTTATTTTGACAGCGGTACTTTCAATATCAAGACCGGAAAGGTGGAATGCAGTGACGAGTCTGTGACGACCTATTATTTCGGCGACCCTCAAAGTGACCACATGGAATATACGCTTTATGTTCCTGCACAGGTTATGCCGGACATGACATTGCAACTGAGTAATGGGGAGAACTTTGTATTCCTCACAAACGACACGTGGAAAGCAGGTCATTCCTACAGCTATTCATTGAAGCCTGTGCGTAACACCCTGGAGGTTATATCAGCAACTATCTCTCCGTGGACAGTAGAGTCTGAGAAGACCATCAACGGCTACGAATAAAACTTAAAAGAGGATTGGAGGGTGTCCACCGTGGCATCCTTCTTCCTTTTCTAATTATTACCCAACATCATAGTAAAGTAAATGGAAGAAAGCAAAGAGTTACAGGGTTTTTACAAGATATTCAGGGCGGTGATTTACGTCTCCATCCTAATGGAGTTCTTCGCCTACGCACTGGAGCCGGAACAGTTGGACTTCCTTGGTGGGTTGGTTACAGACATACACGGTCGCATCAAACGATGGATGATATACCATGATGGCAACCTTGTCTGGAGCAAGATAGCCACCATACTGCTTATCTGCATCACCTGCATTGGTACGCGCAACAAGAAACATTTGGAGTTCGATGCACGCAGACAGGTCTTATATCCTTTGGTCGGCGGACTCTTTGTTACCATATTGTCTATCTGGCTCTTCGGTCATCGGATGGACACACGGTTCTACACCATCACGCTGAACATCTGGCTCTATATGGCAGCCTCTATCCTGGGTACAGTCTGCATCCATGTGGCTCTTGACAATATCTCCAAATTCCTGAAGGAAGGGCTGTTGAAAGACCGATTCAACTTTGAGAACGAAAGCTTTGAGCAATGTCAGGAGCTGCAGGAGAACAAGTACAGCGTGAACATCCCCATGAGGTACTACTACAAGGGCAAGTTCCGCAGGGGATGGGTGAACATCGTCAATCCGTTCCGTGGCACGTGGGTGGTCGGCACGCCAGGTTCGGGTAAGACCTTCTCCATCATCGAGCCGTTCATCCGTCAGCACAGCAAGAAAGGCTTTGCCATGGTGGTGTACGACTACAAGTTTCCCACCCTTGCGCAGAAACTCTACTACCATTATAAAATCAACCAGAAAGCAGGCAACCTTCCTGACGGATGCAAGTTCAATATCATCAACTTTGTGGATGTAGAGTACTCACGACGTGTCAATCCTATCCAGCAGAAATACATTGGCAATCTTGCAGCTGCCAGCGAGACGGCTGAAACGCTCCTGGAGTCATTGCAGAAAGGCAAGAAGGAAGGTGGAGGTGGCAGTGACCAGTTCTTCCAGACATCTGCCGTCAACTTCCTGGCTGCCTGCATCTATTTCTTCGTGAACTACAAGAAAGTGCCATACGACAAGGATGGCAATGCCCTTATTGCAGAGATGACCACCGACCCCCAGACTTTCATCCAGAAGCCTACAGGACGTGTCTTTGACCATACAGGCAGGGAGGTGGAAGCTGCCTACTGGCTTGGCAAATATAGCGACATGCCCCATATCCTTTCTTTCCTCAACCAGGACTACAAGGTCATCTTTGAGGTGTTGGAGACCGACCCAGAGGTTGCCCCGTTGCTTGGTCCGTTCCAGACTGCCATGAAGAACAATGCCATGGAGCAGTTGGAAGGTATGATTGGTACGCTGCGTGTCTATACCTCTCGTCTCGCCACCAAGGAGTCGTACTGGATATTCCACAAGGATGGTGATGACTTTGACCTGAAGGTGAGCGACCCGAAGAACCCCAGTTACCTGCTCATTGCCAACGACCCAGAGATGGAGAGCATCATCGGTGCCCTCAATGCCCTTATCCTCAACCGCCTTGTGACAAGAGTGAATACAGGTCAGGGCAAGAACGTGCCTGTCAGCATTATCGTCGATGAGTTGCCGACCTTGTATTTCCATAAGATTGACAGACTTATTGGCACAGCCAGAAGCAACAAGGTCAGTGTGGCATTAGGCTTCCAAGAACTGCCACAGCTTGAATCCGATTATGGCAAGGTGGGTATGCAGAAGGTCATCACCACTGTTGGTAATGTGGTGAGCGGTTCAGCAAGAGCAAAGGAAACCTTGGAATGGCTCAGCAATGACATCTTCGGCAAGGTCGTCCAACTCAAAAAGGGTGTCACTATCGACAGGGATAAGACCTCCATCAATCTCAATGAGAATATGGACAGCCTCGTTCCTGCAAGTAAAATCTCCGATATGCCGACAGGCTGGATATGCGGTCAGGCAGCCCGTGACTTCATTAAGACCAAGACCGGTCGGGGTGACAGCATGAATATCCAGGAGTCAGCAGAGTTCCAGACCTCGAAGTTCTATTGCAAGACAGACTTTGACATGAAGGAGATTGCCAAGGAGGAGGCAGACTACGAGCATTACAAGATACCGAAGTTCTACACCTTCCCATCGAAGGATGCCAAGGAACGCATCCTGTATCAGAATTTCGTAAGCGTCAATGCTGATGTCAAGGAACTGATAAAAACCATTTTGATGTTTAAGGTAAAGACTTAGTAAACAACGAAAAACAGATTATATATGAAGAAGTTATTCATGATAACGGCTACCCATGCATTAGCCATACCGGGTTTCGCACAGACAGGCTCGGAAGCATTATTGGGAGCATCGGACGGCATCTACAGTTATGTGCCGTTCATTCAAGGTCTTTGTTATGTCATTGCGGCACTTATAGCCATTGTCGGTGCAGCGTCCGTATATATGGCTATGCAGACCTCACCGCAACAGGTTTCAAAGCGAATTGTCACGAGTGTGGGCAGCTGCCTTTGTTTTGTCTGCATGGCTATCTCCTTACCTCAGTTCTTTGGCTATGAGTCATATTCTGTGGGCAACGGCTCCGACATCGCTATGAACGGAGCAGGAGGCTTATCCAATGGCTTCCTTACAACAGACAAGGGTGGCATTTCCCAAAGTGGCATCATCACAACCATTCCACCATTGTCTGATAAGGCGGGCAACTGGATAACCTTCCCTCCAGGCTCGAATATGGACATCGCCAACAGTCTTATGGACATCTACAACCACATGGGTTCTGGTGTCACTGGCACTTATGGGCGTACACTTGACTATATCAACAATGAGTTCCGTCATGGAAATATCTCTCAGAGCACTTACGACCAAATGATTGCCATGGCAGGCAGCCTGCCGCAAAACTAAGATACGTCAAACACATAATGAGACTAAAGATTATCAGTATTATCGCTCTGATTTCAATAAGTTTATTGGTCAATGCCCAACCACAGACACCTACCGAGCGAAACGAGGCAGCATCAAAAACGCTCTTTGAACTATCCCCCTTCGAGCGAGCGGTTTGCTGTATCAGGTTCTATGAAGGGCTACACCGCAAGAAAGATTATCCATATGTCGGATATGGACACAAACTACGCCCAGGAGAGAAATACTCCTCCAATATGACTGCAAGGGAAGCGGAAGACCTGCTGCGGAAAGACCTCAGAGAACTCTGTGCCATGTTCCGCTCATACGGTCAGGACTCTCTGCTTCTTGCTGCATTGGCTTACAACATCGGTCCTTATAAGGTCCTTGGCTGCAAGGGCAAATACCCAAAGAGTACGGTCTTGAAAAAGCTGGAAGCCGGTGACAGGAATATCAGAGATGACTATGTAAAGTATTGCCGATGGAGAGGAAAAAGAGTCCCCTCCATCGAGCGACGACGATATATTGAACTCATGCTGCTTTTCATCCCATGACAGAAAATGAACCCATAAAAGCCGTATCAGGCGGCATCACTTTCCTATCCACTGGCAGATACTACGATGGTATCAACCAGTGGATAGCCCATAGTATAAAGGAGGGGGACACTGATGCCATTGACTATGCTGCAAGGAGAATGGCACCCCTCGTACCAGCCAATGCTGTCCTTGTTCCTATTCCAGGTCATCATGGAGTTGCAGACCAGACCCTACGTTTGGCACAAGCCCTCTCGTCTTATACTCACCTCCCTTTCGTAGATGCCTTACGAGGCAGAGAGCATGAATCACAGTACGAGGCAAAGCAAAGAGGACATTTGCTCTCTGGTCGAGAAATGGGATTCTATCAGGTAAGAGAACTGCCTTCTGATCGTATTCCCTGCCTTATCGACAATGTGGTAGATACAGGAACCACAGCGAAAGCAGCTGCCGAAGCATTAGGCAATGCCATGGTGTTATCGTTCGCCATGAGTGATAACCTTCTACAAAGAGAAAAGCATATAGGATTCAAACGCTAAGACATAACACGATGTCAAGACCAAAGAAAAGAAAACAGCAAACGCTCCAACCAGCTATCGTCTATCAATGTAAGGACTGTGCCAACAGCTATGACTGGCATAGCAAAGCTTTGGATGGCCATCTTATCCTATGTCGTTGCAAGTATAAACAGCAAGGAGGTCGGTATTGCATCTTTCTGAAAGACCCACAGTGTGAGCACTTCATCAAGCGTTCTGGAGGACAGGATGGCTAATATTCATATATCCAAGACATATCATCGTATGGACACCACTTGCTAAACAGTGTCTCGATGTAGAGAACCAACCCAAACTGATGCAAAGACATCGACTTTGCGAACTTTAGCTTCTTACCTTTCAGTTTCTTGATTACCTCCTGCGCTTGTTCTGCCCATACATCCATATTGATATGGTTGGTGCAGAACATCATTTCTCCATGCCAGAACTTCCCCTTGATGTCGTTCTCCCATTCTTTAGGACAGGATAGTTCACCTTGGTAGTACTTGCATAACGAGGAGGAATTCTGGTACAGATTTGGGGAAACATGCAAATTACAACTTTCTGTTAATGCACAAAATAGGGCTATACAGAAATCACTCCATGGTCGTTCTCCTGACAGTTGCGTATTGGTTATGCGCCAACATTCATCTGCTTTAAAAAGTTGGAAACGTCCAATCAGCCAGTTGCTTCTATAGACATATAACCATCCGTCATCAAGGTAAAGACCATATCTGTTATCCCAACTCGTCGGTGAGCATCTAAGGATTCGTTTGTATTCATCCTCAGAAAACATAATCTGGTCGAACATATTAGATACATTAGACCAGCGGTGCCTCTCCACATTCGTTAAAGCACAGTTCTTTGGGTAAAAGTCTCGATTGGTCTTAGCATGTTCTATCATCCTATGCCAAAGTTCTTCATTATACCCAATGTGTTCTATTAGTTGATGAATATCGAAAACGTGACTTATCTCATCATTTATGGCGAATTTCTTTTTGATGAAGCTAAAAAGACAGCCATACATAGCACTTGCAAAAGAAGCCGTCAACATAGCTATAAGATGCCTGTCACCATCCCACTTCATGGCATTATGCAGGGAAGACGTAAAGTCAAAACCTCTATAGAAAGAGTCCCATGAACGGAAGATACATGTAAGAATGCTATAGCTATCGACCTGTAAAGATGATGACCACGCCTTCCAATGCCATGATTTGCTCAGTTGCTCAAACGAATAGACGGAATGATATGCCTCACTCTTGGTGTGTCCATGTCTAAGCAATCGTATAAGCTCGATGACAAACATCCGAGCATGTCCTTCCTCTTTATCAACAAAAGAAGAACCAGGTATATCCTTAGGAGCTGGCAAATCATCATTCCATGCACACATGAGTTGCCACATCAGCCATTGTCCGCTTTGTCGAAGATGGTTCTCAGGCGACCACAGCTGACTTGTATGTATATAAGCCACATCCTGTTCAGGAACAGACCATACATTCCTGCTTGCTGCACGGAAATAGGCATGGCCATACACCGACAACTCTATATCTTTTGAATTGTTTGAAACGAGTTGCTTCCAGAACGTATCTCTGTCGTTTTCATACGTCCATGCTGCCAAATCACCAATTATTGCACCTATCATTTTGCTTGAATAAAGTCTATGTCACAAATACCTTGTCCTTCTTCATTTTTTGATAGTTTATCCCAATCAATTTTGAAATCAGGATTTTGGTCTGCCAACCATCGCAGATATTGACTGTCTTCACTATATACATCCATAACAGTCCTTCCTTTGTATTTGCCAAAAGAAAGTGTATCTTTGGGTTGGAGAATTTTAATTTTAGTCCTGTGGTATTCTATTATCGAATCAACATCAGCAAGAAGTCTTTGTGAATCTACAATCGCCCATTTGACATATTGCCAGTCAACTTCCACTATTTCCCTAATTGTTTTACCCTTGTACTTGCCAAATGTGAATACGTCATCAAGGCTAAGAAGCTTGGTAAAATTGTTATCTTCTTTAGCCTCTCCTTGTATTTCAAGCAAGACCCATGACCCACATCCGCTATTCGGTATTTCTTGCGGTTCAGTATCAGTCTTCTTACACCAACTGTTGTCAGGATCATTCTCACAGGAGTCTTCCCTCACCCCACTTCGGTAATAAAAGCCAAATGCCTTACCGTACTTCCCATATTTCCCTTTTGGTTCAACCCTTACAACTTGTACATATTGATTTCTGTACCAATCAGAGACTCTACCGTCAGGAAATCTTTGGGCCGTAAAAGGCAACACCCTACCAATATTGTAGAAGAGTTCCATAATGTTATTCTGTGGAAATTTGCAATTGATTGCCTCTATAAGTTTTTGTTTTTCGTCTTCTGTCTTCATAAATTATTTATTCTCCACTCTAAAAGTTCTTCATCAGTAGCAGTTGGATAATTGCAATTTTCTATGAGTTCTCTTTCCTCAAAACTCTTTTTAAAAGAATCACCTAACAACAACACTATCAGTTCATCAACCTTGTCATTACACGCCTGAAGCATAGGATGATACAAATCCTGCAAAGCATTTATCCCTATATATGCTCCTGTGCGTGCCTCCACAACACCAGAGAACGTATTCTCCAATTCCTCGACCGCTATTCTGTAGCGTAACAAAACTCCAAGAAGCTGTTCTCTGTCGTTATCTACAGAAAAACTCTTCAACAAGTGTTCCATCCTCCACCTTTCATGGGACATCTGGCAGAGTATGTATTTGATTTTTGACCTGTCTGATTCACATACTTGTGATTCTTTTAGCACTTCTTTGTTCTCATAGTTTGAGAATACCATGCTGATTGCATCGTATGGTTTTATAGCAACCGCATCTTTAGAAAGGAATGCACAAATCGCAGAAGCAACCCTCTGTACTCTTACCTGATTGTCCCATGGTAGGTTTTCAAGTTGCTCTGAGAAATTCAACATCCATGCGATGCCAACATACTCTCGTACCAATTTGTAAGCATCCCATGAACCTCTTTCATTTTTTGAGCTATCATTAATATGTTCTCGTGCCATAATCGTAGGGCTATTTTCTTCTTTGAATGCAAAAGTACGACACACCTATGCAACCTATCTGCATTATAAAATAAAACGCAAGACAAAATGTCAATAGGATATGTTTTTATCCTTAAACACATGCAAATATAGGCATAATTTGGCAGAGAATTGTCTAAAAAGCCATTTTTTTGAGCCATAAAACTCTTTTTTTCTGATTTTAGAATGTTATTTCAGATAAAAACATTAATTTTGCATGTGTATAAACTCATTCATTTGCAAAATGGAAAACAAAGATTTGAATCGATTGAAAGTGGTTCTTGCTGAGAAGAAGAAGACCAACAAATGGCTTGCAGAGCAATTGGGTAAAGACCCGGCAACTATCTCCAAGTGGTGTACAAATAGTGCACAGCCAAATTTGGAGAACCTTGTCGAAATTGCCAAATGTCTCGAAGTTACTGTCAATGATTTAATCCGTTAACGTTAAACAAACCCGCAATGCCAACAAACAAGAATGCTGCCATCCGCTATCAGACGCTCGACAAATGTTTTCGAGACCGTCGGCATAGATACTACCTAGAAGACCTCATCGACAAATGCGAAGAGGCCTTGTACTATTATAATGGTGTAGGAGGAGTCAGCCGCCGTCAAGTTTTCGAAGACATTAAATTCATGGAGAGCGAAACTGGTTGGAGCATTCCTCTCGAACGACATCAAGATGGCAGAAGAGTTTACTATCGTTACAGCGATCCTGACTTTACCATCAATGCCCAGCCATTGACCGATGAAGAAGCAAACCAGCTCCGTGCGGTAATCGTCACCCTTGGGCGTTTCAGAGGGCTTCCAAGTAATGCATGGGTCGATGAAGTCATCTCTAATCTCGAATGGCGATTTGGCCTTCGTGGAAAGAAAGAAAACATCATCGGCTTCGAGCAGAATCCATTCCTGAAAGGATTGAACCTGCTACCGAGAATCATTGACGCTGCGGTCAATCACCAAGTTCTTAGAATCGCCTATCGCAACTACAAGAATTGTGAAGAGGAGCGCATGGCTGTGGTACACCCTTGGTATATCAAGCAGTACAATAACCGATGGTTCCTGATGGCATACGATGCTGAGACAGACCGCATCACGAACTTCGCCCTTGACCGCATTCAAGAATTGCAGGTAGAGGAAAGCGTGGCATTTATCCCCAATATGGAGATTGATTTTGAGCACTACTTCGATGATGTTTTCGGGGTCACCATACCTCCGTCGGATGTAGAAAAGATAAAAGTTGTGCTTCAATTCTCCAAGAAGCAATATCCGTATATTGTATCAAAGCCATTGCATCACTCCCAAGAAATCGTTGATGACGAAAACTGCATTTTGGCAGTAGAGGTACGTCCTACCTACGAGTTCACACAGTTGATACTTTCGTTCGGAAAAGATGTGAAAGTGCTCGAACCAGAGCCTTACAGACAAGAAATTATAGATAATATACGCAAAAATCTACAGAATTATGATATTGTGCAGATTGAATGCACTGGTCAATTGTAGATTTGCAAATTAAATATTGAATAATGAAGAGAATACAAAGTCCATATACAGCAGCCATCACAGGCGGAGGTTTCCTTTTCGAGGAGACCAACCTGTTGCTGCCCCTGCTCCAATCCGATAACCGTGTCACTCTGTTGAAAGAGGAAACGGTGAACAACCGTATTCTTCAAATCAATGCAGAGAAATCACGTGAGAACAACATCCGCGAGATTGCCCGACGCTATGACACCATGCCAGTCAGCTTTTGGGAGGACTACAAGACGATGGAGGAGCACAATCAGAAGATTGCCTTATTCTTCGTCATTCTAAAAACCTACAAGATTTGCTTTGACTTTCAGATACGGGTGACCATGCGTAAGTGGAACGGCATTGCCAAGTCGCTGATAAGAGAAGACCTGATGATGGAGTTCTCGGAGATAGCTGCAAAGGACGAGTTTGTCAACACATGGAGCGAGAACACCATGCGCAAGGTGGCAAGCACCTACCTGTCTATACTTCGCAAGGTTGGTATGCTTGACAACAACAGCGAACTCCACAGCGTGCAGGCAAATAATATGGACTATTATATAAAGATAGGAGAACCATGGTTTCTTGAAGCCTGTCTCCTTCAACCCTATCAGATTGACAGTATCAAACAGATGATGATATGACTATAAAGGAACTTGATGACAAACTGAACAGCCCAGGTTTTCAGGACACAGAGAATGGAGACCTGTTCTACAACTTCTTCATCTACCAGTACCCGGCAGAGAAGGAGTATGACATTCGTAAGCAGATACAGGAGTTCAAGGCGAACCTCATTCGCCCCATCAACTATGTGGATGTGCTTACGCTCAATCTGTTTGATGAGTTCTGCAATTTCCTCGACCAGAAGAAGTTCTTGCGTCATCCCTCTATGCTGAAATACCAGTTGGAAAAAGAACAGGCCGACCCGTCCAAGTCACAGAACACACAAGACACGCTGACGCGCAATGCCCACTCGCCTGAGTTCATGCAGTATATCCATCAGCGCATTCTCGACCATATCACCATCAAGGATCAGTATCGTCGTCCATACGTTTTTCTTTACGGCATAGGTTCGATGTTTCCCTATCTGCGTGTCAACGAGTTCCTTGCCTTATACGAGGACTACAACGAAACGGGGAAATACAAGATCATCGTTTTCTATCCTGGACATCGTGACCAGAACTCGTTCCGTCTGTTCGGAACATTGCCCGACAACCATACATATCGGGCGACACTATTAATCAATGAATAAATGCAGAGTAGCCATGAAGCTAAGAGATTTATACAGCAAGCCTATCAACCGAGCAGTTAATCCTGCTGTGAGTGCGACCAAGTTCGATCCAGAGACCGAACAAGTGGAAATACAGGAATATGTGTTTACGGACGAGATCATCAACGGTCTCTTCCGCATACTGGATGCCATCAAGAACAACCGTCCCTACGACCATGTGGGTATATGGATTGACGGTTACTATGGTTCGGGTAAGTCACACTTCCTGAAGTACCTCGACTACTGCATCACGCCCAACACCCGCGATGCCGCCATGCAGCGTCTGCTCGATGCAGTGAAGGCTATCGACCCACTCGATGAGAAGCACAACATCGGCTTCGACTATGAGCAGCTGCTCTCTATAGCCAACTGGCTGAAACGTGCCACCATCGACACCTGCATCTTCAATCTCGAAACGAGCTACGACAACTCCACTGACAAGAAGAAAGCATTCCTGCATGTCTTCTGGAATGAGTTCAATGGCAAGCGTGGCTTCAACAAGTTCAATATCACCTTGGCTCAAAACCTCGAAAAGCCCTTGCAGGAAAAGGGCGTGTTTGAAGCCTTTAAGGAGCGCATTGCCGAGGAAGGGGGCGACTGGAACGACCCCGGTATGGCTGCCGACCTCATAGACAACGAACTGGACTGGGTGCTCGACATTGCCAAGGAACTGGCACCTACCCTCTCTGTGGATAGCATACGCGAGCGCATCATCAAGCGCGACACCATACTCAGCATCGACCGCTTCGGTATGGAACTGGCCTCCTACCTCAAAGACAAGGGCGATGACTACCGTCTGATTCTTCTTGCCGATGAAGTGAGCCAATTCATCAACAAGGAACGTGACCGCTACCTCAACCTTCAGGAGATTATCACCAAACTCTCTGAGGCATGTCAGAACAAGGTATGGGTGGCATGTACTGCCCAACAGGACCTCTCCGAGATTATGGACGACTGCAACATAGCCGAGGAGAAAGACAAGGAAGGCAAGATCAAGGGACGCTTCGAGGTGAAGGTGTCTCTCAAAGGCACACAGCCCGAGGTCATCACCCAAAAGCGTATTCTCGACAAGAAAGAGGAAGTGATGCCCGACTTAGAGGAACTATACGACCGCCAGAAAGCGGCTTTCGACCTCCAGTTCAAGCTGCCAAACTCCTACAGCAGTTATGAAAGCAAGGAGGACTTCGTGGCCTACTATCCTTTTGTGCCCTATCAGTTCAAGCTCATCATGCAGGTGTTCAACTCGTTCCTCGCCTTGGGCTATGTCGCCAAGGAGGTGAAGGGCAACGAGCGAAGCATCATCAAGGTCATCCACTCTACGGCAAAGACCAATGCCGATGCCGAACTGGGTAAGTTCATCTCCTTCGACGAATTGTACAACAATATGTTTGAGGAGGGCTTGCAGGCTCGTGGGCAGAAGGCGGTTGATAATGCCATCCGTATGGCGCGCACCTATGAGCGTGACCCGAAGCTGGCCATCCGTGTGGTCAACGTCCTCTTCATGATCTGCAATATCTCGCAGACCGACAAGCTCGTCTTCCCTGCCACCATAGACAACGTGACCTCCCTGTTGGTCAACAACATGGATACCCCTCGTCTCACCATTAAGAACGAGGTAGAGAAAATTGTGGAGTTCCTCTGCGACAACAACATCATCCGTCGTGAGCAGGGCAAACAGGGTGCAGCTGACACCTATACATTCTATAGCGAAGAGGAGATGAAGGTGGCCCAGCTCATCCAGAGTCAGGTGGCTGACAACAATACTCAGGCAGAGCAATTAAAAGAAATCTTCGGCAAATACATTTCTGCCCTGAAGAACAAGGAGCAGTACATGACCCGCTCCTTCTCGGTTGGTCTCAGCATCAAGCAACGCTCCTTCCTCCACACCAACAACCCCGATGTAGTGGTAGAATTTGCCATGGACACTGACTACGACAACGTCGATACCTTGGCATTGCAGAACCAGCCCAACCGCATGGTCTATTACCTCGGTCCGCAGTTCCGCAGCAACAAGCGGCTCTACAACGCTTTCTACTGGTACTGCCAGGCCAATCTCTATATGGCAACACCTGCCGCCAAGAATGGCGATGCCAAGACCCATGCCGAGTTCACCAAGCGTGCGCAGGAGCTATATACCTATGTCATCGCTCCCGAAATGCAGAAGATAGTTGATACCTGTCCTATCGTGTCGGGACTGAGCGTTATTGACGAGACCGAGTTGGCGCAGAAGAAAGGCAACGACCGTTACCGCCTTGCCATCGCCAAGCACCTGTCGGGTATCTTCACCAAGGCTAATTTGGTGGACAGCCCCAGCATCCCCCATACCACCGAGCAGTTAAAGAAAGCCATCCTTCGCGACATCCAGCCTGAAGAGTATGAAGGCATTAATGCTGTCCTCACCGATGCTGAGCACGAGGTGGAGATTTACCTCAACAAGCAGTTTATGGAAGTAAACGTAGCCGACGTGCTCACAAAATTCTCCAAGGCTCCCTACGGTTGGGACAACATCTGTACCTTATATATTATCAATGAATTGGTACGTCGCCACAATCGTGACTACTCATACTCCAATAACCCTAATGTGGAAACCTCACTCGTTGCCAACCGCATTGTCAGCGAGTACAATAAGTTCACGCTTCGCCAAGCCAAGGTCATCTCGCCGCAGGTCATTCAGGAGTTCATCGCTGCATGGAAAGACATCTTCGGTCTCTCTGCCGCCCCTGCCACTACCGACAGCACCCAGCTCTTTCGCATGTGTCGTGACGTGGAGAGCGAGCGCAGCCTTGCCCGAATGATAAAGGGCTATAAGGACATTGAGCAGCAGATACTGGCCTTTCCTTTTGTCTCTCCCATCCGTGAAGCCATCGATCTGTTTGAGAAATGGCTCTCTGAGCGTGACCCGCTGAAGTTCTTCCAGGCAGTGATCGCTGACCGAGAGAAAGCCCATACGCTGATAGACCGCTGCAAGGAGGTGGTGCAGTTTACCCACGACCAGCTCCACACTTATCGCACGCTCCGTCAGTTCGTGGATGACAACCAGTACAACTTCGCTTTCGTGCCTATGGACATCCAAGGTGCCGTGGGCGAGATCTCCAAGGTAAAGGATGACCCATGGCCTATTGCCGGCTTGCGGGGCTACATCAAGTTGCAGCGTCAGCTCTCCGGTGCACTCGACGAGGTGCGAAACAAAATGCGTAGTCAAGTGCGGGAAGCGTATGCTGAAACATTCACCCAACTACGGGAGATTTGCCTAAAGTCAAAGGTTAAGGAGGACATCCTTCCCAATGAAGATGCCACCATTCACCTAAAGTCATCCCCATCGAATATCCTGCAGTTACAAAACAACCTCTCCACCGATGCTTTCTATCAAGAACAGGTAAAAGCCATCTTAGAGGCCATGCCCAAGGATGAAGACGAGAAGGAAAAGAAAGTTAAGCAGATAACGCTCAACACCAAGACTCCGCATCCTCTACAGACGATAGCAGATATTGACGACTATCTGAGTAAACTCCGCACCCAACTCATTAAAGCTATCGAAAACGGAGACAGCGTCATGGTAATCAAATAAATTGTAAATTATAAATTATGAGCATCATATCAGAAGTAAACATTAGTATTTGGAACAAACAACAAGTGCAGTTCCAAGCTAATCCTGATGTCAATATCATTATGGGCATCAACGGCAGTGGGAAGACCACCTTTCTGAACAACCTGTATAAGTCGTTGCTTGGAAGTAAGGACACCAAGGACAATGTGGTTTATCTTCCTTCCATCGACAACATCTCTATGAGGGACAAGCGCAAGACTGCCACCGCCCTTTCGCAGGACTTGGAGTATTTTATATATGACATGAAGACAGGACCATCGCTGATGAGCCTCCGCATGTCTATGATTGACAGTACCGCTGAACGACAGGCTGAATTAAGAGGCCGTATTGAGACCTTTCAACAGACCGTTAACGAACTGTTTGCCTTGTCAGAGAAACGCATTGAGATTGAGGGCAACAAATTCTCTGTTATTTCCCAGAACGGAGTATTGCCTGTAGGCAGTCTCTCTTCGGGAGAGATGCAGGTGCTGCTCATCCTTCTCCGTGTGTTCCTTCTCAACGGACGCGAAGCTATCGTACTCATCGACGAGCCGGAAAACTCATTGGACATTGACTGGCAGTTTGAGCTCATCAACCTGCTTGTGCGTCTCAATCCCAATGCCCAGTACTTCATCACCACCCATTCGCCAGCCCTCTTCGGTGAAGGTTGGGGCGATAAGGTTTGGTATATGGAACAAATCACAAAGTAACAATGGCTATGGATTGGATTCGAAAACAAGCCAGATTATATCAGAACCTTGCTCGAACAATGCGCTATCAGGCAGTAGTGCATTTAGAGGATAAGGAAGACGAATATTTCTGGGATTATCAGCTGCAGAGCGTCAAGCCTGGTCGTTACCGCTATCTGTATTACAGCAAAAGCGACAAGGGTACAGATAGTCGTGGCTGTGAGCAGTGTCTGCGGTTCAGACCCTATCTTACAGACCGATTCTTCATCTGCATAGACAGCGACCTTCGTCTGCTTCGTGGCGAACAGGGACTTGTGGCTGCCAACCATATAGCACAGACTTACACCTATTCATGGGAGAACCATTTGTGTGAGTCTGCCCATTTAAACAAACGAAAAGAAAAAGCCATGCCAGACTCTGATTTTGACCTTCAAGCTTTCTTACACTCTTTCTCCAAGATTGTCTATAAGCCGTTGCTCTATCTGATTCAGTATGGTGCCGACAGTTCCACTAACCAATTGTGGAATGTCTCGAAGTTCAATGCCTGCATTCCACTTCAACCCAGTCGTTCGGACTTGGTAGACAATGGTGCAGGCTATCTGGCAAAGGTAAAAGAGAACTTCAACAAGGCTTTAGCAACACTCCCATCCGAGGTGAAGACTGTAGAATCCCTCACGGAAGAGAATGCTTATCTTCACATGCAGGGACATCAACTCTATAAGTTGGTGATGCACATCGGTTCCATGCTTTGCGGTGGAACGGGCATTGCCTTTAAGACCGACGTTCTCGACATAGGTCTGCATACTAATGGATATGAAGAGATTGAATCATTACAATCTGATTTACAATATATTTTGAAATAATTAGCTATAAGGAGCATATATGGACACGAATAGGATAAAGCGTTTTGCCACTGAGGCACGCAACAAACTGAAGGAGGGGATCGCCGCCAAGATTCGAACGCTTGGCTTCGACAAGAAAGGCAACGTAGCCGAGGAGCATCGCCCGCAGCTCATGCAGGGCGGTACGCACTGGAACGGACAACTGCTGCCCGAGACCTTCTACCACCAATGGACTTCGCTCTACAACCGCATCCAGCAGAAGGGCATCAGCGAGGTGTATGAGGAGGCTGCCTACACCTGGTTCAACCGCCTTTGTGCCATCCGCATCCTACAGAAGAACGACCTCTGTGCTCCTGTGCTCGACTATACGGATGCCGCCCGCACCCCTTTCATCGTGGATGAAGCCCGACAGGGTCGCATCCCTGAGATGAACAACGAGATGCGCTCACGCCTGAGCGACCTGCTCGATGACGATACGAAGGTCACTGAGCAGTTTGCTGTGCTCATCAACGCCTGGTGTCATGACAACCCCATCATCCATAGTTGCTTCGGTGCGATGGCAGACTATACCGAGTTGCTTCTCCCCAACAACATCCTCATCGAGGGTGGCTTTGTGGATATGCTCAACCACACCGACTTCATCACTGATGCCGACTACCGTTCACCCGAACTCATCGGCTGGCTCTACCAGTTCTATATCTCCGAGCGCAAGGACGAGGTATTTGCCAAGAAGGGCAAGTTCGAAGCCGACGAGATTCCTGCCGCCACCCAGATCTTCACACCCAACTGGATTGTGAAGTACATGGTGCAGAACACCGTAGGCCGCATCTACCTCGACAACAACCCCTACGAGATGCAACTGCAAAAGAAGTGGCAGTATCTGGTAGAGCCTTCCGAAAAGCCATCAGCAGACAGCATATTGAAGTACGATGAACTGACCGATCTCCGCGTGGCAGACCTCGCCTGTGGCTCTGGTCATATCCTCAACGAATGTTTTGACCTTCTCTACGACCTCTACATTGCCGAAGGCTATGGTCGTGGCGAAGCCATCGAAAACATCTTCCGTCATAACCTCACAGGTGTTGACCTTGACACCCGTGCCAAGCAACTCGCCACATTCGCCCTCCTGCTGAAGGCTTGCCAAAAGGACAATGCCTTTGCCGATGCACATTGCTTGCCGCGAGTTCTCGATATGACAGGAATCGTACCCGATATGAACGAACACGAACTCTCTGAAGCTTGTCTTCATTTTATGGGCGGCTATGAGGGCGTGGCAGGCGAGATGCTGGAACAAGACTTTGAGTTGCTTCGTGATGCCGACAACCTTGGTAGCATCATGATGTTCAACGATGACGAGGATTTCCTTGCCATGCTCCGTTATCACTATGACGATTGGACAGATGGAGATATTGAGGATTGTTCTGAGGATATAAAAGTACTTATCCCCGGTGTCCGACTGATTCTTGCCCTCTCGGAGAAGTATCACGCCCTCGTGATGAATCCGCCTTATATGGGAGGCGGAAACATGAACGCTACGCTCTCGAAGTATGTGAAGAGTAACTATGAGGAAGGGAAGGCAGACCTCTTCTCTGTCTTTATGCTCTTGGCTATCGACCGCTTGCTGCCTAACGGCAAGTATGGCATGATAAACATGCAGAGCTGGATGTTCCTCTCTTCGTTTGAGAAACTCCGCACTCGTCTGCTCACAGAAAACCGCATTGACAATATGCTCCACCTTGGTCCTCGCACCTTCGATGAACTTTCAGGCGAAGTGGTGCAGAATACTGCCTTCGTGATTACGAATTGCGAAGGCAAGGATGCCACAGGTGCATACTATCGTTTGGTGGATGGGAAGAACTGTGGAGATAAGGAACGTATGTTCCTGGAGGCGAGGGAAAACGATGGAAACCGCATCTATTATCCTAACGTCTCTCAGCACGACTTTGAGAAGATTCCGGGAGCACCCATCGGCTACTGGGTATCCGATAAGGTGAAGGAGATATTTACATCAAATCTCGCATTGTCAGCTGTTTGCAGTCCCACACAGGGACTCGCAACAGCTGACAATGCGAGATTTCTGCGCCTCTGGTCCGAGGTCAGCCAAAGCCGTATTGGCTTTGGCTGCGAAAATGCCGCGTCAGCGGCTCGCTCACAAAAAAAATGGTTCCCATGCAATAAAGGAGGTGGACAGAGAAAATGGTATGGCAATCAGTCAGAAGTTATTGATTGGGAACATGATGGAGAAGCAATCAAGAACTATCCTGGTGCTGTAATAAGAAATGAACATTGCTATTATAAGGAGTCTGTAGCATGGAATATGATTTCATCAGGATTCCTATCGTTCAGATACTTTCCTAAGGGTTTCATTCTAAACAATGCATCAAATGCAATAACGGAAGGTAACTTATATGCTATGTTAGGATATTTATCTTCCCCACTAACATTAAAAGTTGCAAATCTAATCAACCCTACACTAAATTTATCCAATGGAGTAGTTGCAAAATTCCCTTATGTAGTAGTTGAAACGAAAGAATACGAATCTTTGGTTAAGCAAAACATCTCCATCAGCAAGCAAGACTGGGACGCTCACGAAACCTCATGGGATTTCGAGGAGAATCCGTTATTGGCAGTAGATACCGATACCTACATCGACAACATCCACCACGAGATAGAACGACATGAGAAGGAGACAGGCGAGCACCTATGCATCGACCCTGCCGCACCCGAGTTGGACAGCTTGGAATGGCGCATGGAGCAATACAAACAGAAGTGGGAGCACCTCTTCATGCAGCTCCACGAGAACGAAGAAGAGCTCAACCGCCAGTTCATCGACATCTACGGCCTGCAAGACGAACTCACTCCCGATGTTCCTCTCGACGAGATAACCATCCTCCAGCAAGGAGAAATAAAGATTACAGACCAGTATGAACTGAGTGACTCTGATGGAAGGGTTTTTACGGACTCTGACGGTGCAGTATTAACCATAACAGGAGATTTGTACCTTGACTGGCAGGACGACGTGGTGATGAAACAGTTCATCAGCTATGCCGTAGGTTGCATGATGGGGCGCTACCGCCTCGACAAGAAGGGACTGCATATTGCACACCCCAACCCGACTGCAGTGGAGACGGCTCCCTATCTATATAATAAGGTAGAGTTTGAGATAGACGAGGACGGCATCATTCCCTTGATGCCTAACGACTGCGGCTTCTCCGACAATGCCTCCAACCGCTTTGCTGACTTCGTCCGCATTGCTCTGGGAGACGCAAAGCATGTGGAGAACCTCAACTTCGTGGAAAAATGCCTCGGCAAAAGCGTGGAGCAATATTTCGTAAAGGACTTCTGGAAAGACCACAAGAAGATGTACCAGAACCGCCCCATCTACTGGCTCTTCGCCTCGAAAAAGGGAGCCTTCCAGTGCATCGCCTACATGCACCGCATGAATGCCTACACCGCCGAGCGCATCCGTGCGAAGTACCTCCTCCCCTACATCGAGACCCTACAGGCAAGAATCACCGACCTCGACGCTCGCCGCTCCGAGCTCACCACCCGAGAGACAAAGCTGCTCCAGCAACTCACCAAGACCCTCGAAGAGTGCCAGGAGTATCACGAACGTCTGCAGGTAGTGGCCGAGCAAGCTATCGCCTTCGACCTCGACGACGGTGTAGTGGTCAACTATGCCAAGTTTGGTGATGTAGTACAAAGGATTAAGTAACCAAAATATACGCAATGGATAAACAACAGATTGCAAATCTACTTAGAATACAACATGCAAGCAGGACAGATAAACTTGTTGTATTTGTCGGAGCCGGGGTTTCACAAAACTCCGGCATTCCAACGTGGAATAATTTGATTTGTTCTATGATGGAAGAACTTCCAAGTGAATTAAGCAAAGAAAATGATGTGCTTAAATTGGCACAAATGTATAAGGATTCACGTGGACATAAGGAATATATGGACAAAATCAAAAATGTTTTGCTCTATAATAAGGCTGTTCCAAATCCATTGCATAAAAGCATTATTGCACTTAATCCGTGTCATATTATCACTACAAACTATGATGATTTGATTGAGCAAGAATTAGCCAATGAATTTAAGCAATATGACATCATTAGGGAAGACAAGGATATTCCACAAATGGAAAAGCTGCATTGTTTGGTAAAGATGCATGGAGATTATGCAACCGACAATATAGTTCTTACGGAGAAAGATTATTTTGACTACAAAAATAATTTTCCTCTGATAAGGGCTTTTGTGCAGTCCCTTTTTGCAAGTAAATTGGTATTGTTCGTTGGGTTCTCTTTTGCAGACTTGAATCTGAAGATGATAATGAACGAATTACAAAATATTCTTTCAGAAGATATGCAGAGAGCTTATTTGTTATCTTATGACACCCCTGATGATATAACAAAAAAATATTTCGAGGAAAAAGGAGTCAATATTTTACATTTTTCAGAGGAAGAACTTGATAGTATTAATGGTGCTGCATATCCATCAAATACCTTGTCTGGTATAGGACAATACACAGACAAGACTCTTCATGCTATAAAAAATTATAGTGCCATATCAAAAGAAGATTTGGTCCTATATCTCTATGAACGTATCAAGCCATATCTTAGCGAATTAAAAACTTTTGGTGACGGGTTAAGATGTTTTTTCCCAGAACCTGAAAAAATGTATTGGAACACACATTCCGAGGGACTACAGACTGGTTTGGAGTATTTTAAGAAAATGGCAAAAGAATTGAAAACAAATCAGGCAAAAAGAAATTTTCTTATTAAACATCCAACCATAAATGTGCGACAACTTCTACAGATAGCTTATTATAACTATCTGTATAAGATTGATGGTATAGAAATTATAGATAACAATTATCTTCAACATATTGATAAATATATAGGCTGTTCAACGCAGTACTATATCCATTGCTTTGATTCTGTAAATGTAAATAAGAAACTAAGGAGTTTGAGAACCCGTCAAAATACTTATACCATTGAAGATTTGGAGTTGCCTTATGCATTGTATATGTTGGGTGACTATAGAGAAGCATATCGTATCTATGCCAAGTTGTTGCCATTATATTGGGAAAGACAAAGATATATATTGTATTTTATATGCAGATACAATTTATGGTCGATACGTCATGGGGTTTATTTCCAACTTGTACTTTCAAATGAATATGATGTTGACAAAGAAATAGAGTTAGCTACAAGTGAAAGTCTTGAAACTATTTTGGGTAATTTACCATTAGATGCTGAGATTAAGACTATTTTTCAAGATTTGATTTCATTCAGATCTATAGGAAGTCATGCTCTAAGTACAGAGCATTTAAGGGAAGAAATATATCAGCAGAGAAAGTCAGCAGAGAAAGGAGGTTGCTCTATAAACAGCAATATTGTTCGACTCATGTCCTTATATGAGCGTGAGTCTATGTTTTCATGGGCGAACTATATCATTTGTGATAACAATGGCTATTTTAAATCTATTTGCGAAAACAACGCAATAGGTATTCTTAATAGCTTTGCTACTCCATCAGCAACTATGTTCGGAGGATTGGGTAGATGTACTAAAATTACGTCCTTAGATAACAACATGTTGGAATCTTTGATTTTCAGCATAGAGACTAAACGTCTTAAAGCTATCTTTAAAGGGTATGAAATTCGTTCTCTAAAAATCGACAATGATGGAATAGAGTATATAAATTTATGCCTTGGCGGATTAGCAGAAGAGCAAATACAGGCTTTCAGAGAGGAAGATTGCTTGTATAATCCTCTTCGTAATCTTTTACTTCTTGTGAGTAAATCAAAGGAAGAAAAAATTAACAAAGAAGATTTATATAAAGTGCTCATTAAGTATCAATCACAAAATCATTCTAGGCAGTTTGATAAGGTCTTAATAGAAGAAATATTGGAAAACTATTCTCCTGATGAAGCCTCGGCAAAAGCTCTATTGTGGAAATTACTCTGTACAACTTCCGATTATCAAGAATATGCTCAATGCATATTCAAAATAGTCAATATTTTACATGATGCCAATATAACTTATGATGAGTTTGGCTTTGATAAGTTGCAAAATAAGGAAAATATTGTTACAGAAATAAGTTTTATCTATTCAATAGTTACAGATGAGTTGCGGAATGAAATATGTGAGTTTTCTTTGTCGAGAATTGGAAATTTGTATGATTTCATTTACTTCATCAAGCACAATGAAATAGAAAACTTTCCCGTGGAGCGTTTTGAAGTTCTGTTAGAAAAAGATAAGAATGAACTAAGAGATGAAACCCTCTTCCTTCTTGCTGAAATAAGGAAAGATTCTCATTATGAACATCTATATAGTTATATTGATGAACTTGCGAAAGAGAATGACTGCTTGCAATTTTATCTTTCTCCGTTTGATTATCCAAAACCTCAAATGGTAAAGATAGATTGGCTTTTAGATTTTAATGATGAAATAAGAACGAAATTGTTTAAGAATGATATTTATAGGGAAACGTTAAAAAGATTTATTCTTGATGGAAATATTTCCAAGAGTGATAAAAAATACTTAATGAAGTACTTATAAAGATTAAGATAAAAAGAAATGGTACAAGATAGAATATATAGCTACTTTGAGCGCAACCCGCAGCTTCATGTGCTCTTCATCTTCGACCGGATGAACATCTTTGAGTCGGACTTGGAGGGGAAGGAATGGGCTGACGAATATGTATATAAGGTGTTTGATGGCGCATGGTTCAACACCAAGTATGCCATCGAAAACACATGGAAGGAGAAGCGTGTAGTGCTGCTCTTCCCATTGGGCACTTATCCTGCCACGGAGGAACAGCAACTGAAGTTTCCCCTGCTGGATATGCTGAAAGCCAACATGGAATACAAGGATGACGACTACGAGGCGTACATGCAGCAGTATGGTCTGCCAGAGAAGTACCGCACTTTCATCAAGCGTAATATCAGCGAGATGATGTCGTCAAAGGTCAGCGCAATTCTTGCTGGTCATATCTCAGCAGAGGTCTTCAACGAAGACTTGGTTTGCCGTGCCTTCATCAGCAGCTATATGGGCGAAAGGCGGTTGCTGGATTGGGAAGGCATCATCCTGAGGATGATTATCCTTGGAGGCAGCGAGGAGGAGAAGAAGCGGATTGACTTCTTCTATAGGCTGGAGAAGAACATGGATGCCAAACGCATGACGGATGAGAAGCTGACCCGTTGGTTTGGCTGCACATACAATCCCAACAGTGAGGTGAAGATGAAGCCCATCGCTGAGAGTCTGAAGTACAACTCCATTACCCAACTATTGGATGCTGCCCCTGCAGACAACTACAAGACGTATAAAGTGACAAATGCCATCATGCTGGAACAGCTCAACAAGGTATATGAGCTGGGCAGCCATGACAGACAGTTCTCTACTTGGTTCACCAAGGCGCTTGGCACGCTGGCTGCTGACATCAGGGAAGAGGAAATTATCAAGGTGTATGGCATTGACGCTCCTTACTATTACCTGACCGAATCACTCTGCTGGCCTATTCTTGAAGAGATAATCAAGTCAAAACTCATGACCGAGCCGATGGAGGTGAACGAGCGCATGAGAGAACTTGCATTGAAAATGCCCGTTGGCAGCACGGTACTGACCGTGGTGAAGTTGGTGGAGCAAATGGCTCTCTACTACAATCAGACCAAGAATATCGGCACACTGAAACTTAACAAACCCGAAGAGTATGTACAGAAGTATGTGAACGAATACTACCTCATGGATATGTTCTACCGCCGTGCTCTGGAGGCGTATCATGAGCTGGTGACGTTGGACATACCTATCGAGGCAGTCATCAACGAGGCAAAGCGGCAGTTGGACCAGGAGTATGCCAAGATGGCCAATGTGATGAATCTGGAATGGTTGACCTGCGTGAAGGAGAAAGGAGAAGCATTCAGAGGTGTGACTTTGGGAAGACAGCAGAATTTCTACCGCACTGAGGGTGACGGCACAGTGAAGCAGGTGGTCATCGTAAGCGATGCCTTGCGCTATGAAGTGGCTGTGGAACTGATGCAGCAGTTGGCAAAGGAGAAGCATATCGCAACCTTGACTCCATATCTGGCAATGCTACCCACGGAAACGAAATACTGCAAGCCAGCATTGTTGCCCCACCAGTCGTTGGAACTGCAGGTTACGGATATGCTGGTGGACGGTGCGGTATTGACCACTACGGAACAACGCACAGCCCATCTTGGCAAATACAAGGAGGGTGCTGTCTGCATGAGATATGAAGAAGTGATGAACGGTGATTTGTCTACTATGCGCGAACAGTTCAAGCGTCCCTTGGTCTATATCTTCCACGATACCATCGATGAAGCCAGTCATTCGCAGAGTCCGTTTGAGGTGATTGCAGCATGTCGCAAAGCAATAGAGCAACTGAAGGTACTGGTGAAAAGACTCCATGCATCATGGAACGTAACCAACGTGTTGCTGACTGCTGATCATGGATTTATCTACAACGACCAGAAGTTTGAGGAAAAGGATAAGCACAGCATCGCAGAGGACGCATTGGAAAAGAAGACCCGCTATTATCTCACAGATAACAATCGCATGGTGGACGGTATAGTGAAGTTTCCTCTTGATGAGGTGTCAGGCATGAAAGGGACAGGACTCTTCATCGCTGTTCCTGAAGGCACCAACCGCTTGGCAGCACCAGGAGGCTACAACTTTGCACACGGAGGGGCATCACTACAGGAAATGATTATTCCAGTGATCAAGAGTGTAAGAAAGAAAACCGATAAGACTGAGAAAGTCGGCGTAGCCTTGATGAATCACAACCTGACGATGGTCAGCAGCCGGTTGAAATTCCAGCTCATACAGTCGGAGGCTGTAAGCATGACGGTGACAGAGCGAAAGGTGATATGCCAGCTGTTCCATGGTGAAGAGCCTGTCTCTACAGAAAAGCTCCTTACCCTAAACAGTCCTGATGCGGTGAACATCAACAATCGTGTCTATGAGGTGACGATGACACTCAGCAAATCGGTGTCAGGCAGTATGCTTGAACTGAGAATCTACGATGAAGACGATGCCGGAAGACTGAATCCAATTATCCGAGAGACGGTAAAGAACAATACAATGATAGAACAAGATTTTTAAGATATGACATTACAGCAGAAAATAATGAATGCCTTCATAGGCAAAGTGGTGAGAAAGGATCTGGCATTCCTCGTGAAAGGAGGACTTCCTGTACCAACCTACGTTTTGGAATATCTTCTTGGTCAGTATTGTGCTACTGATGACCAGGAGGCTATCGAGGCTGGTTTAGAGAAGGTCAAGCAGGTCATTAAGAACAACTATGTACATCGTGCTGAAGCGGAGTCTGTAAAAGGAAAAATAAGGGAGAGCGGCAAGTACCGCATCATCGACAAGGTGACGGTCACTCTCAACGAGAAGGATGACGAATATCAGGCGGCCTTCGCCAATCTTGGATTGACAAGAGTGCCTATCGGTACACAATACGTGAAAGCCAACCCAAAACTGTTGAGCGGCAATGGTGTATGGTGTATAGTCACCATCGGCTATATCAGCGGCGAGGACATAAAAGTAAGATGGGACATCCAGACACTGAAGCCCGTACAAATCTCCAATGTGGATTTGCAAGAATACATTGACCAACGTCAGAACTTCACCACTGACGAGTGGATAGACTTCCTGATGCACACCGTGGGACTGAACCCAGAGGTGATGAACCGACGTGAAAAGTTCATCACTCTTGCACGTCTGCTCCCTCATGTTGAGAATAACTTCAACTTCATGGAACTGGGTCCGAAAGGTACAGGTAAGTCGCATGTCTTTCAGGAACTGTCGCCATACGGCGTGCTTGTATCGGGCGGTGATGTCACTCCAGCCCGTCTGTTTGTGAAAATACAAGGAAACAAAGAGATTCTTGGCCTTGTAGGCTACTGGGACGTTGTGGCATGGGACGAGTTTGAGCAGCAGTCAGGTCGCAATGTAGATGCCGTACTCATAGACACGATGCAAAACTACCTTGCCAACAAGTCGTTCAACCGTGGAAAAGGCACACACGAGGCAAGTGCATCCATGTCTTTCGTAGGTAATACGAAGCATACCGTTCCGTATATGTTGAAGAATACGCACCTGTTTGAAAGCATACCCACCTCTTTCATCAAAGGTGCCTTCCTCGACCGAATCCATCTCTATAATCCGGGGTGGGAAATCCGAATGCTGAAGAAAGACAGTTTCTCTAAAGGTTATGGTCTGATAACGGACTATATTGCCGCTGTTCTTCATGAACTCCGTAACGATGACCGCACAGCCATTCTGAAAGACTATGCCAAGTTTGACGGTTCACTGTCCGAGCGTGACCATTTGGCCATCCGTAAGACTTTCAGTGGAATGATGAAGCTACTTTACCCCGATGGGAAAATGACCGATCAGGAGGCATACGAGCTGATAGACTTTGCGGCAGAGAGCCGGAAACGTGTCAAGGATCAGTTGTATGTGATAGACGAGACATTCAAGGCAGAACCAGCTCATTTCAAGTACATCAATCTAAAGAATGGGTTGGAGATTCAGGTAGAAACTCTGGAAAGAATAAGCAATGGCCACACTGAAAGTGCTGCATCAACGACATCATCCAACGAAACTGAGAGCAACAACAGTAACGAGGCAGAAGTGACTGCCGATAATAATGGTACGGCTGATGTGCAAGCTGCCAAGCGTCCACGCATTCCCATGTTACAAGAGAAGAGCATGACATTCAGAATGGGACAAACAGGGGTAAGTTACGAAAAACTTTTTGCTCCATACATGAGGGATGCTAAAGTAATCACTGTGGAAGATCCTTATATCCGCGCTTCATGGCAGATTAAGAACTTCATGGAGTTTGCTCTGATGCTTATAAATACACGTCCCGTGGATGATCTGAAACTAAACCTTGTCACCAACGAGGAGGAAGAGAAGATTCCCGACCTGATAGACAAGCTTGATGACATCAAGGATGACCTTGCTTCCTATGGCATAGAATTCGAGTACAAGCTGCGCGATTTCCACGACCGTTGCATCAAGACTGATACTGGATGGACTATCATGTTAGGACGTGGTCTGGATATGTTTGAGAAGTATAATACCTATTCCATCGCATCTTCCCGACAGGATATGCGCAAATGCAAGGAGTTCATGGTTACATTTATGAAAGAATAGAATTCAAAAGACAATATGGCAAATGCGCTTCATAACATCATCTGCTTAGAAGCAGAATGGGAGTATCGATATGACAAACGTAATAATAAGTTCAGTCTCAATACAGAACCATTGCTTAACTGGCTTAGGACCTTCCATGGCTGCGACATAGTATATCGGCACATTCTCAACAAGCAAGACTTGCTGTATTATCTCGACTATTTCGCTTCTCATAAAAGGGAATTCAAGAAATACGATATAATCTATATTGCATGTCATGGTTGGCATCACGCAATTTCATTGGAAGGTGAAGATGGTCATATCGACCTCTGTGAACTTAAAACGATGGCAAACGGATTCTTTGAAAATCGCATCATTCATTTCGGTTCATGTAAAACATTGGCGAATCCTGATGAAGCAAAAAGGTTCAAGGAAGACTGCGGAGCAAGACTTGTGAGCGGTTATGAAATCAGTGTAGATGCCATGACTTCTGCAATAGCAGATGCTGCGTTTTTCAACGAGATTATGACTTACCAAAACATAGGAATCTTCAAGAATGAGGCAAGCAGTATATTTCGGAAGAGGTATGAATCTCTGCATAAAGATTTGAAGTTCCGTGTGTATTGATACAATATTCTTGCAAAAATATAATATTGAAGACAGGAAGAGCTATTTCTTCCTGTTTTTTTATGCTATTTCATAATCTTTTTAATATTGTGCAGAAAGACTGCACTAGTTGCTGTTTACTTTGCACCCATAAGTTGAACATAAATTGTAAAACAGATGGGACTTTTAGATTTCTTATTTGCAAGCGCAGTATTCAACAGCGTTAAGAAGGCAAGGCATAATGATAGTCAGCAAACACTGCATGGACGTGTTTCTGATTACGATCATGGGTATGAGGATGGTTATGATGATAGCTGTTATGAGCACGGCTATCACGAGGATTGTGATTGTCATGACACATACGATTGTGGCGGTTACAACGATGATTGTTGTGAAAATGATTGCAACTGGTAGTTGCCTGAGAAACAGACTTTAGGTGATAGTAATAACAAACATTTAATACATTTATAGTTATGAGAAAAATATCATTTGTTCTTTCCGCTATTATGGCAATCGCACTCAACTGCAATGCACAGAGTTCCAATGGGTGTTACAGAGGTTTTATTGATGCTGGTTATTCGATCGGTGTCGGTGATTATGAGTTTGGTCGTTTTGAGGTTAACACCTCTCATGGCTATCAGTTCAATCCATACCTTTTCCTTGGCGTAGGAGCAGGTCTGCACTTCATGTCTTCATACGAGACAAAGGATATGGATATTCCTCTCGATGTAAGAGACAGTCAGGTAGATATTCCTGTCTTCGCTAATATCAGATGCAATTTCAGCAAAAAGAAGGTGTCCCCATTTGTGGATGTGAAGGGTGGAACATACGTTACAAATAACGGAGGGCTGTATGTCAATGCGTCAGCTGGTTGTCGGTGTGCCATCAATGAGAAACAGGCTGTTAGCCTCGCTGTTGGTTATGCTTCAGAGAAACTGGAGTTTGAGACCTTTGACAGGTTTACAAGCAACACGAGCATGAATTACACCCGAAGTCCAAGGAAACTTGACACTGAGGCGATTACATTGAAATTGGGTTTTGAATTCTAACACATTGCAACATATGAAAAAGGTCATTTTATTTTTCTCGATGTTCGCCATCTGTCTTGGCACATCTGCTCAACGCAAAGTTGAGGTTGTAGAACCTACCGTCCAGGCGGCACAGGATGACGGCATGGTGTTGAAACGCAAAGTCGCTATTGGTCGTTTCACGAATGAGACGCAGTATGCCAAGGGTATCTTCTATGATAGAGAGAATGACCCTATGGGCAAACAGGCTCTTGACATTCTCTCTTCCAAGTTGGCCTCGTCTGGCAAGTTCCTCCTATTGGAAAGAAGCGACCTCGCCACATTGCTGGAAGAATGTCAAAAGGGAGGCACCTCTGCCTCTGTTATTGGTGCTGACTACATGATTATTGGCTCTATCACAGAGTTTGGCCGCAAAGACACGGGCAAGAGCGGTGTGTTCTCGTCACAGAAGACTCAGACGGTGGAAGCCGCAGTCTCTATCAGACTGGTTGACGTCTCTACTGGACTGATTATCTATTCTGATGAAGCAAAGGGCTCAGCTGAACTTACCACAAAGACCACAATGGGTGTGGGTGGAAAAGCTGGTTATGATGCAACCCTTAGCGACAAGGCCATCTCTGAGGCTATTGGCCAACTGGTGGAGAACATCATCAACAAATGCACGAATAGTCCGTGGAAGACCTACTTCCTTTCTTGTGACAGTGATGCCACGCTCATTGCTGGCGGCAACAGCCAGGGTGTCAAAGAGGGCATGGTATTCAATATCATGACTAAGGGCAAGAAGGTGAAGAACCCACAAACAGGTGTGATGATTATCCTGCCCGGCAAATCGGTCGGAACAGTAAAAGTCATCATGACAGGTGGCGACACTCCAGAGACTGAGTATTCTTTTGTAGAGGTCACCTCAAACGAGACGATTGACTCTACGAACATGTCGAACTACATTATTGAACAAGCAAAATGAAAAAAGTAATCTTTTGTATGTTTGCGGCAGCATCACTGTTGACAGGATGCAAGGCAAACTTCCCCGTAGCACAGCAGACAGGTAAAGAGGACATGGCTTACCTCCTGTTTGTAGGACAGAAAGAATATGGCGGCAAAGAGGTTCAAGTGACCATTGACAATGCCGAACCGTTTACGGCTAAAGTCGTCAAATCGAAGAAAGCCAACAGAAGAGGCACGCAATACGGCATCGGTACAGGTACCAAGAGCCTCGTGGTGAAATGTGATGGAAAGACGTTGTATCAGAAGAAGATATTCGTCTCTACACAGGAAGTTAAACAAATAATATTACCATAGCGATGAAGAAACTTATTTTTCCCGTAGCAGTGATAGCTGCAATGTTGGCAGTCAGCTCCTGCACAACGACCAAAACGTTGTACTCCTGGTATGACTATGAGGATGCGACGTATCAGTACCATAAGAGATCAACAGAAGAACTTCAGGTCAAAGTACTTGAGCAGTACAAGAAGATTACAGACAAGCAAAAGGGTGTGAGAGGCGTAGTGCCACCAGGAATGTATGCTGAGTATGGCTATCTCCTTTACAAGACCGGAAAGAAAGATGAGGGCCTGTCTTTCCTGAAAAAGGAAGTGGAACTCTATCCTGAGTCTGATACTTACATTTCACGAATCATTAAACAGCTTGAAAAATGAAAAAACTTATATTGTTTGCACTTGTAGCAATAACGCTTGCTTCGTGCTCTACCCCAAAAACGATGGGAGAACAGTATGCTGCTATGTATGATGAGAAGCCAGTAGCCATAGCTGTAATGCCTCCCATCAACAGGACAACCCATGCAGAGGCAAAGGATTTTTTCTATACCACCATGTATCTTCCTCTCTGTGAAAAAGGTTACTACGTCTATTCTCCCTATCTGACCATGGAGATGTTTCAGCAAGAGAGTGCCTATGATGCCGAGATGTTTCTTGAAAACGATCTGACGGCATTCAGGAATGTGCTTGGCGCAGACGCCGTCATGTTCACCATCATCAAGGATTGGCGCAGAAACAATGTGGGAGGAAAACTCAAAGTCAATATCGAATACATTCTTCGGTCAACAAAGACTGGACAAACTCTTTATCAAAGGGAAGGTGAAATCTCGGTTGACACCAGTGTGAATTCTGGGGGTGGCGGCTTTGGAGCACTTGCAAGTTTGATTGCCACAGCTATTAATACCGCTGCTACAGACAAAGTCATTGCCGGTCGTAAATGTAATGCGTTCGTACTGTCAGACCTGCCCGCAGGAAAGTATTCGAATCAATATGAACTGGATAAGAGGAATCCTGCTGGAAAGCCTGTAATAAAAGCAACTGTAAAATAAAAAAACGTATTATGAAAAAGTATCTATTCTTACTCCTTACCCTTGTGGTAACATCACTCGCGTTTGTCTCATGCAGCGATGATGATGATGACAATCAGTACAACTCTGCCATTGTTGGCACATGGAAGATAACCGAAGTAAAAACTAGTCAGTCTGGAAGCTACATGGACTGGCCATTCAAGACAACGTACGCCTCCTTCAAGTCCGATGGTACATACTATGGTTCTGGCTATTTTGGCACTGGAAGTGGTACCTGGTCTATTAGAGGCAATACGGTGAATACTTATGTTGGTGGCGAGTTGTACGCTTCTTATGAGATTATTTCCGTTACATCAACAACCTCAGAGCTGAAGATGTCAATGGATGGTGACGCTATATGGATTAAATGCAAAAAGGAGTAATCATTCCTTTCACAAAATTCAAAAGGATGGCAGGGTCAATGACCTTACCATCTTTTTTTGTTGTTAGGTGAAGATGTGGACCTGTTGACATGCCAGTATTACCAGAGATGGCTATGACCTCTCCTGCATGAACATACTGCCCATCTCGAACAAGAATGGAAGACAGGTGACAATAGCTGATAGCATAACCAGCTGTTTGTATAACGACATATTTGCCGGAACGCTTGTTTTGTCCAATGCTCACCACCTTACCTGGGAACATGGAAAACACATTTTCATAGTGAGCTTTCAAGTCCACCCCATTGTGCATACAGTACCTATGCAAGATAGGATGATGCCGCATACCGAACCGAGAAGTTTTATGAATGCGTTTCAATGGCAACGAAGCATGAAGGAACGGCAACAGACCATCCGAGAGATTTCTACGGTCTGTAACAGCTCCATTCATGCATTCTTCATCAGGCATTCCCGTTACGGAATCCTTTGATGAAACACTATCCACAGAAGCAGGCAGCACTGTTTTCTGTGGATTTTTCTTTTTGTATATACGCTTGCTCTTTACCTCTCCAATAGTGTTGAACTGGGCACGAGTAACAGAGCATGATACAAAGAGTAAAAGTATAGAAATGAGTATGCTTTTCGTTTTCATTCTGCAAAGATAGTCAGACTGAATTTTACACAATCCAAATCTAATACAGTGGCTTTACTTTCCTAACTTTATTTATGCTTATAGTATGATTATTGGGCGAAAATCATACTACTATCATAACGATATATAAAACTAACACGATAACAGCTGACGCATAAATCTACTTCAATATATCCACTGTAACTTTGCTTTCGATTTGGCTGACTACACAGCGGTCAATCCTTACGTATAGGCACTTTGAAGCGAGTCAAATAAAGAATAATGTATAATTGAAAAAAGCAAATGAATTACAGTTTTGAAGAGAACGAGATGCCGTATGACATCCTCGAACGTTTCGGTCTGACGCAGACCATGATAGAAGACCTGCCTACCGATGTCCTCCAGAACATCTACAATGGCAAGAAGTCACCAGTCTTGCCTGTACATATCACGGCAGACGATGGTGAAGAAGTAAAGGCAAGAACCCGATTCAGTCTTGTTAGAACCGAAGAAGGCGGTGTCGATGTGCTCTTCTATCCCCAACTTGACGAGTATGACCTCAAATTGTTCAACGAGAGCCAAAGCCAGAACCTTCTTGCAGGAAAGCCGATCATTGGACATTTAGAAAGCAACGAGGTCGGCAGGGAGCTTGGTGGAAAGTCTTTCTTCCAGCTTGACCCGGAAAGCAGGCAGGTCATGAGCGTTCCGACCCCTGTCATTGGTCGAAACATACAGTATATCGCCGACCGCTATCACCTCACTGGCGCGGAGATGCAGAAATTGCAGAACGGAGACATCCTTACCATCATCGAAGATGAGGAAGAATATTCCATTGGTATAGACCTCAATGCAAAGACGGGCATCCGTTTCGCAGCAGGCAACGACATGGTCTGGAAGCGTGAAGGCAAGCGTGAATGGGACAAGTACAGTTTCGGCATCTTTGGTTGCTGGGCAATGGACGAGGCAGGCAACCTCGACTATGTACCCGAGGAAAGCTACACAGAAGAGATGTGGAACGAACTGAACAACAAGAGCAGAGCCAAAGCCATCAAGCTTTGAGCAACACACCATCGTAGCACCCACATGCTCTTTCAACAAAGAGAAAGTATAAGGGCATATACCAAACAAAAGTAAGCCTACAGTAACAACCCTCAAAAACAAAACAATATGGCAAATGTAAAATACTACCCAGAAGATGTGCTCGTGGAGAAAGTCCAGAGCGGAGAATATGGCTGGCTAGACTATATCAACCATCACTCACCAGAATGGCAGAAGGAATACACCGCTTACTGCATGGAGAGAAATCTCGTAGTGAATGAAGAATCGGCAGAGGAATTTGTCGATTGGAAGGGTGAGCAGATTGAAGCCGGTGAATAAGTAATGTAACACCATTATTGAATATGTCTATCATATCAAACTCATTACCAGTTGGAAGAGACCTGTCTCCAGAACTTCAGGAGATACTCCGACGCAATGGAATGCAAGCCCATATCATCCGACAAGGAGAAGGTTATCAGCTTGCAGTGCAGGGACATGACTCTCCACTGCTGACATACTCCATCACAGCGCAGCAGATGAGAGATCTCGTTGACTGGGGCACCAATTCAGCTAACAAGAAAGCGTACAACACCTTCGCCTCCCTTGTGAGCAATGATTTCTATATGCCCCGAAATTTCGTACACGCCCGTAATGCCAACGGACGTGTTGCCATGGGACTTCACGGCTACCGTATTGGCGTAGGTGAATATGGCCGACTGCCATGGGACAGACGATGCGCCCACATGATGATGGATCCATACCACGGACGTTTCCTTGGATGGACACCACGAAACCAGGAAGGATTCCACATGCGCCGTGTCGGTGGAGCCATGTTTATGCAAGGAGCACCTTTGGTGCCAGAACGCCCTGACGGCAGGATAAAACCAGGCGAAATGCAGAACGGTGGCTACGGCTTTTACTATAAGGGAGGACAACAGAACATGGTGCAGCAACCTTCACAGGACGTATTGTCAGACTTGCAATCTGTCATTCCCCCTGTGGAGGTGCGCCCTCGTTCTACAGAGCCCGCAAAGCCGTACAACGAGCTGATTACCTCCAAGGTCTATTTCAGTAACGAGAAGTGGCAGGAGTGTCTTGCTTCTCATGGCATTGTTATTGACCCAACAAGCAAAACACTGACTATCCAGTCCACTGCGACAAGACAAGACTTTGTCTACGACCTTACCGATGAAGAGTTAAGAAATCTCACCAGTAACTCCATCAAGGAAGTGCCTGTTCAGAATCGCATCGACCTCATCAACAATGTCATCAAGAATGATTTTCAGGACAAGTTGACCATGGATATGCTCAACTCAAAAGAGCAGATAGGTCTGAAACTCACCCCTGAGGTTGAAGCGGAACTCAACAGTCGGCAACAGATTGTTATTGATCAATCACAACCACTTGTTTATGACGATCAAGCCGTAGTCGAGCCAGAAGACCGCAGTATAGCCCATGTCGATGGCAACAGCCTTTACGAGATAAACGAAGGCAAAGGATGGTTCCGCGAAGGCAAGCACGGACGAGAAGTTCAGGTCGATGACATCAAGGTGGAGCCTGTCCGTGACGAAAAGGGCGAGATACAGAAAGACGAGAAAGGCAATGCCCTGTTCCGCATGACCGCCGTCATCAATGGCGAGAGCATCAGCCATGAGATAACCCAAAAGCAGTATGACAAATTCATGGCCATCGATGATTATCATCGCATGAAGCTCTTTTCTCATATCTTCAAGGAAGTTGATATGAAGAATGTGCCAGGTATGCAGTCAAACATCGGTGCAAAGATAGGAGGAGCCCTCCTTGCTGGCATTGCTATCATGGGAGAATTAGGCAGAGACCGATACGCACCTGCCGTTTTTGTAGAACATCACCACGACCCACGTCCGCATGTCTATTTCAAAGGCAGTGTTGACTCGCCCCAAGACCTCGCTTCGAGAGCCTTCGATGCAGGACTCAATGCAGGAGAACATGGCGTAGGCATGGGACATGGAAGATAAAAAAACACAGATTTACAGCCAATGACAGACGAACAGACATTTGAGAGCTACCGTAACCGTCTTGACATCCGGGACGTACTGGAAGACGCAGGCTACACGCTCTACAAGCGTGATGGCTTGCGCTATCCTGCCTATGTCCGTTTGGACAGTGACGGACGAAGAATCAGTGGTGACAAATACCTTGTCAGCCCTGGTCGCAACTGCTGTTTCCAGCCACCGACAATCAAGCTATACTCCGTCACCTCCTTCATTTGGGAGCACCCAGACCTCTTCTCAGAATACAAGCAAGGTATCAAGGAGTCAGCCCTTGTACATAAGGTTTGCCAGCGGCTTCTCAATATGCCTGTAGAACAAACAAGAAAGAGAGTCTTTGACCCCGTCCGTGATGGAAAGCCTTTTGATATGAAGGACTATCAAGTTCAGCATTTCCATCCCAATGACTTTGACTCTCAGAAGCCATTCTATGTCTTCTTCAAGTCCAGAGGGATAGATTTTGCCACACGCTGTGCCTTTCATGATAGTTTTGTACTTGCTACGAAGGCAGAGAAAGACGGCAGCATCTACAAGAACCTCTCCTTTCCCATGTACATTCCCGGGCAACCAGACAGATGTGTTGGATTCGAGGAACGAGGTTATCCACGCAAGGACGGCACAGCCCGAAAAGGAATGGCGGCAGGCAGCAATGCAAGCGAAGGAGTATGGATGGCCAGTCCCAAGGGAACAGACCTTAAAGATGCCAAGCATGTCTTTATCTTCGAGAGTGCCTATGATGCCATGTCCTTCTATCAGTTGCGGATGAACCAGGAATCGGGATTGGACTATCAGGGACGGCGTGAATTGAAATCGGCAGTTTTTGTCTCCACAGGAGGAAACCCAAGCTACGGACAGATTCATGGTCTCATCACCCACGCCCCCAATGCCACGTTTCACCTTGCTTTTGACAATGACATGGCAGGTAAACAGTTTGCCGACAACTTTGAGGAGATAGCGAGAGCCATGAGTCCTGTAGCCCCAGACAAAGTGGCGGTTGAGATGAAACCCTTCATTGAGAGCCTGCCAAAACCATTGGAGACAACGAAGGATTTGATTGCCATTGATGACGAGCAATACGATGAACTTCCCAAGCCGTTACGAGAGCTCTATCTCAAATATGACTCAGCAAGGGAAGAAGCCTTGGAGTATCACTATTCCCCTTTCTTATGTCAGGAAGACAAACAGGATGCTGCGGACAAGATGAATCTGGCATATAAAGAGTTCAAGGATGCATTGTTCGAGAAACTGAATGTGAAGGAGGGACAGAGTCTTCAACCTGTCAAGACCATACGGGAGACTCCATCAGAAGCTTATAAGGATTTCAATGACGAGTTGTTGGACAAGAAGCAGTATGCCCTCACCGATGTCATAGAAACAGCCTTTGACGATGACGGCACAGACCTGACTGTTGAGCGACAGGAGGAGAACGAAGAGACTAAACATCACGGAATGAAGCGATAAGGAATATGGAAGACATCGTCCGAAAATTCAAAGTCATCACGTTGAGACCACACTGGTCGCAATACATCATCTCTCAGGGCTTGGCGTTTATCATCAGCTGCGCCCTCTTTCTCGTAGCAGGACATGACAGCATCACCTACAAGTGGCCGTTTGTCGTTCTCGGTTCCATCATGACATGCTTCATGCTCTATGGATGCCTGTATCTTCACAAGCTGAGATACATCATCACCTCGGAGCAGCTCATCATCCAGCGTGGAGTCTTGACGAGAACCAGCGACTACATTGAGTTGTACAGAGTTGTTGACTTCAGTGAGAACCGTGATATACTTGAACAGCTGTTCGGCTTGAAGACCGTATGGATTTTCAGTGGCGACCGCACCAATCCCAAGCTCGACATCTACGGCATCAGGGAGAACATCGATGTGGTAAACATTGTACGTACAAGAGTGGAATACAACAAGCGAAGAAAGGGCATCTATGAAATCACCAACAGATAACATCATTATGCGTATCAGAACAATAGCCAAGGAATACGATGGCAGGTGGATGATTGTCTCTGCCATCGCCCTTGCCATGCTCCTGTTTGGGACAAGGGCACATGCCCAGATTGTTTCCAGCAATCCTCTGGAATATGTTGCTTTGGCAGAGGGCAATGACCTTATCAATGGTCAAATCAAGCATCAGATTGAGGACCAACAAAAGACTGCACTTCTTCAAAACACCATCGCAGCGGAGTTTACTCAGATACACAAATGGGAGAAGAAGTACAACAGCTATCTGAAAACAGTATCTGGCTATGCCTCCACGCTGAAAGCATGCACCTCATTATATGATGACGGAGTGAGACTCTTCATCAACCTTTGCTCTTTGCGAAAGGCTATCGCATCCAATCCCCTGGGCATTGTATCGACGATGAGTATGAACAACCTCTATATCGAGACAGCCACGGAACTCGTCACTGTATATACCACACTCAAAGAAGCCATAGCCAAGGGAGGCAACGAGAACATGCTGACAGGAGCAGAAAGAAGCAAAACCCTTTGGGAGTTGAACGACCGGCTTGCCCAGTTTAACAAGAAACTCACACGCCTGTGTCTCAGCATCCGCTATTACACCATGGCAGATGTATGGAACAATGTGACCGCAGGCATGATAGACAGAAGCAACGCAGAGATTGCCGCCCAGGCACTGGGAAGATGGCGCAGGTGTGCCAATGTAGTAACACCATAATAAAAGATTGTTTCAGGATAACAACATGAGTATTCGCATTTGTTCATACATAAGAATGGTTGTTCTCACCATCCTGTTCTTCGGGAAAAGCGTGAGTCTTCTTGCCCAGGGCAATGACCCTGTATTGGCAGGAATGATACTCATGTACACAGACAAAGCCAAGAAGGAGCTGAAGCAACAAGAGAAGATGATGCTTCTGGAATCCACAGGACATATATGGATCAAGGAAGAGGTGGAAGGCACCTCCGACCTACAGAAAGAGTTCAATGACTACCTCGACAAGTTCCACAGCATCATCACCTATGCTGCACAGATATATGGCTTCTATCATGAGATAGACCATCTCATCGACCAGCTTGGGACATATTCCAACCAACTCGGCACTCACACCACCAATGCCCTTGCAGTAGCCCTTTCCTCCAACAGAAACAAGCTGTATAGGGAACTCATCATGAACAGCGTTGATATTGTGAATGACGTAAGGCAGGTCTGTTTGTCAGACACCAAGATGACAGAGAAGGAACGTCTGGAGGTATTGTTTGGCATCCGTCCCAAACTAAAAACCATGAACAGGAAACTCAAAAGGCTGATACGTGCAGTAAAGTACACTTCGCTGGCAGATGTCTGGGCAGAGATTGACTACAATGCCAGGAGCGAGGCTGACAAACCCACCATCGTACAGCAATGCAAAGAACGTTGGAAGAGAAATGCCAAGGTTAGATAAAGTATAAGACATATCAGGATAACAAAATAACAAACAATCAATTATATCATAGAACCATGGGTTGGGCATCATTATTGAAAACTGCTCTCCGTCTTGGCGGTAGAGCAACAAAGGCGACATTCTCCACGATGGGCAGTGCCGCACTACATCCGCAACAGACGTTGAGAGGAATGGGCACGGCAGTAAAGTCTGCGACAGTCGGAGGAGCACTCGGCTATATCGGTTGGGAAAAGCTCACCACTGACAAGAGTGTGGTAGGCATTGTAAGCGATGCTGTCATTGGAGAAAAGACTACAGACAAGATTGGCGATACCATTTCAGACATCGGTGAAGGTGTCCGTGACATAAAAGACTCTGTCAATGGTCTCAACAACGGTGTCAATGGAGCCGTCGAAAGCATTGACAGCAAATGGGAAGGCATGTCAGGTTTCCTCCGTGCCATGTTCTCTGGTCATGGCGGTGACATGATGGGAAATTTCTTCAGCAACATTGGTCGTGGCAACGTTTCAGGACTGAGCATAGTAGGACTTATCGTGTCTGCTCTGCTTGTATTCGGACGTTTCGGGTGGCTTGGCAAGATAGCAGGAGCCGTTCTCGGCATGATGATGATAGGCAATAATTCCAGTCTGAATCAAGTATTTGGAGGCAGCAGGGCATCACATAACACCCCATCAGAGAGCAAGCAACCAGAAGTCGAGCATACCAATGGTGGTGGAAGACGCAGATAAACAAAACAACATAAAAGAATACACAATGCAATTTACACAAGAAATGATGCTGCACTCCGACAGTGGCTATTGCATGCCATTCGAGGAAAGAAACGGAGACGTTCAGATGAGCCTTGGATATGGCAAGCAGAAACATCCGCAAACAGGAGAAACCTTCTTCAACCATGGAGTAGATTTCAAGGTCAACAACTACCTCCTTTCCGCTGTGGCTACCGGCAAGGTCACAGGATTAGGCAATGATGCCATCCACGGCATCTATCAAGTCACACGCTACGGGGACTATGAAGTCATCTACAGCCACCTAAGCAATGTCTTTGCCAACTACGGGAAAGAGGTCAAGGCAGGTCAGGTTATTGCCGTCAGTGGCCGCTCACTGCACATCGAGGTGAAATACAAGGGAGAGGAACTCAACCCTTTGGAGTTTCTGACGATGATCTACAGCAACCTGAAGGTCATGGAGCAGCACGGCAGACCTGGTGCCGCACCACAGTTCGTCACTTTGGACATGGATGTGCGCACTGCATACGACAAAGACCAGGAAGAGATTGAGAACTTGATGATGCGGTTTTTCCCAGACTACATGACAGACATGAGTAAGGGCATTTACGTCTTACCCGAGCATACGGAGCTTGCCTTGCGCAACATCTTCACCATGTCTGCCATGAAGCATTACTTCTTCGAGACCATTCCAAGCATGGCAAACCCACTGGGTATGGGTGCCAAGAGCATACCCATTGCAGAAAGAGTGCAGAACCTGCTGATAGCCGATTTCCTCAACTATCTTGCCTTGCGACATCAGATATTCCTGTCAAGCATGAGTGCTGTCGAAAAAAAAAGCCCAAGACAGAGCCATAGCGACGAGTGGTCTGGTGGATCCACTGGCGGGATTGGAGATTGACGTACAGAGTTTCGATATTCCCCGTCTTGTCAGTGTCTATCCCGACAAATCAGGTATCAGATGGTGGACAAAAGCATGGTTTAACAACAGCGAAGCAGGCGAATCCGCCATCGAGATAGAACGTGAGCTTGCCATCAAGTTTATCAATGACAACATTGAAAAAGACGCATGGCTTGAAGAGTATTTCCCGAAGCAGATGGAGGTCTATCACAACGCCATCGAGCAGACCCGAGAACAAATCCTCAATCAATTAAACCTCTAATGTATCAGTTATGGCAGAGTCAGAACAAGACAAAATATTCAGAACAAAGGTAATCCCGATTATGGATAACGTTCGGGAAAGGCTTTTGAGAAATCAGGCGGACGAGTTTAGGGAACACTCCTTTTCTTTCGGCAGCTTGATGGCTGGTGCCATTGGTCCAGACGGAGGTATGGCAGCAACCCAATCCTATAATGACAGGTTACGATATACAGGAAAGTGGAACTCCAAGACCACAGAGGACTATATCGAGATGGTCAAGAAAGAGTTGAAGCTCGTGGGTGTCACGGTTGATGCTGCCATGGAGAAGAAGATGATAGACAAGATGATAAAGGACAAGATTCCTCGCTCATCCATTGAATATATCATCAGGAAAGCAGCCACAAGCACCCTTTTCTACCTTCCCCAAGAGGTGGCGAAATCCCCTTTGGAGAGAAGCATGGATGCAGAAGCCGAGCGACGATACAACCCGTCAGCATGGGAGAAGAACACAGGACGTGCCATAGGTTCTGTCACCGACCTCCTCTGTATGGGAGGTTTTGGCGGTGGTTGGAAGACTGCTGCCACCTGGGTCGGCGGCGATCTTGTCTTGTCTCATTTTGCAGATAAGCATGAAGACCGTTCCGATGTTCCCCTTGTCATCCGTCCCGGCATGGAAGAAGAATATCGTAAAGCTCAGAAGGCGGTCAAACAGCAAGAGCAAAAGGAGGAGAAGCAAGGCTCCACAGCAGAAAGCAAGGAAGTCGCAGAAGAGGAAACGCCAACTGAAACACCTGCATCACCTGAGCAGACACCAGCAGAGCAAGCTGCCGGTACTCCAGAACAGACCAATATGGACGGTTGGCAGGGATTGCTCACCTCTTTTGGGCTGAATGGGATTGGAGACGTAACCCATAACCTTGGCTATGTGCTGGCCATGCTTCCTGATATGCTTATAGGATTGTTTACTGGCAAGACAAAGTCCATCAATCTGAAGGACAACATGATGCCTATTGTCTCCATTGTGGCTGGAATGTTTGTCAGAAACCCCATCCTAAAGCTGGTACTCATTGGCATGGGAGGGTTGAACCTCATCAACAAGGCTGGGCATGAAGCGATGGACAACTTTAAGGAACAGCAACATCCAGAGACAAGCCACTCACAGACTCATTACCGTGTCTATCCAGACGAGCCCCTCAATGGGCGTATCGTCAATCCTGAGATACGTGCCAACTGCCTTGTTGCGACGATAGACCGTGTACCCTGCACCATTGCTCTTCCTGACAGGGTTGTTGATGCCTACACACAGGGAGCTTTACCGCTCAACACCCTCGCCAATGCCGTATTGGCAAGGCATGACCAGATGCGCCAGATGGCATCTGAGAACTATGAGGCAAACGAGCGACAGACTATTGTAAGACCACTTGCTCAAAGATAACAGATCAGATATGAAAAGATATTGGTATAAGTTCCGTGTCAAGTACGGCAAAGTTCTCGACACGGGAAAACAGAAGAAAGTCAGTGAAGAGTATCTTGTCGATGCAGAGAGTTTCACTGAGACAGAGAAGCGAGCCACCAAGGCTGCTACCGACCTCATTGGTACAAGAGACTTCGACATCACGGCCATCTCACGTGAGCCCATCACTGAAATCCTCCACGAAGAGGAGAATGAAGACAATCACTGGTACAAGACCGTTGTATCATTGGTTAGTGAAGATGCAGAGACAGGGGTAAAGAAGTTCTCGCCGCAGACCATCTATGTCAATGCCTCAAATACCACAGAGGCAGACAGTCTGCTCAGGGAACATATGTCGGACACCCTGTCCGATTGGGAAGTAAAGTCCATCACAGAAACAAAGGTACTTGGAGTGCTGGGCTACAAAGGATAGCAAAGACAGCTGAATTATGACAGAAAAGAATCAACAAGAGAAGATGGCCGCAGAACGTCAGGTGGAACTGTTCACCCATGCTTTTGAGAAAGCCAAGGATAATGGAGGCGTTTGGTTGGATAACAAAGGCCGTAAGGCTCCCGGACTCTACCAGAAGCATTTGCAGGTATCACCCTTCAATGCCATCATATTGGGTATGCACGCAGACCAGCACAACTACAAGACCAACCAGTACACCCTTTTCTCTGATGCAAAGAAGCGAGGAGAATCCGTACAGACCAAGGAAAAAGGCGTACCTTTCTTATGGTACAGCTGGAACGAGTATGTCAGCAAGAGTAATCCTGATGACAGGATTAGCCGTGCCGACTACCAAGCCCTGTCAGCAGAGCAACAGTCCGACTACAAAGGCATCCGTACCCGTGAGGTTCGTGCACTGTTCAATATAGAGCAGACCACATTACCCATGGTTGACAAGACTTCCTATGAGAAGGTGGTACAGGACTACGGACGTTTGGAAGACCGTGTCGATGTGGCAGCAGCCTCAGAAGAGATCCGTCATAGAGTAGAGAATTTGTTGGCAAACGCAGGTCAATATATGGTAGAAATCCGTTCCGACTCATCTGGAGTGGCACATTACGACAGCGCGAAGGATGTCATCTTCTTGCCAGAAGTCTCATCCTACGAGCACTATGAGGACTACGCAAGAGATGCCGTTTCTCTCCTTGTCTCTGCCACCGGTCATCAGCAACGCCTTGCCCGTGAGGGAATGGGGGTTAAGAACGGCAAGACCTCACCAGAAGATGCCGAGAAGCAGGAACGCCTGATTGTAGAGGTTGCCACTGCTGTCAAGTTGCAGGAATTGGGCATTTCGGCAAAACTCTCTCCTGAAAGCTTGAAGATGACCGATTATTGGTCAAGGGAACTCAGAGAAAACCCCTGTTTAGTGGATATCGTCGAAAGGGATGTCAACAATGCCGTTGATATGCTCCACAAAGCTGAAAGAGGAGAGAAAGTAGAGCTCAACAGCCAGGCGGCACAGAAACAGATTAACGCCATCCGCAGCATCCTTCCGAAGCATTTCTATGTGGCAGACGAAATCAAGACCTTGCCTAACAGGGACACCAAGGAGTTTGTCATCGTCAAAGACCCCAGCAGCAAGATGGCTGACGTGGTGCTTCCCGAAGGAGCGTCGTTGGGTGCAGACAATGATATTCCAGGAATGAACAAAGGACGTATCGAACATGCTTTGCAGAAAGAAGGTTATGACACGGTCACCTTCTACAATGCCGATGGCTCCATGGGCTATCGTCCTGACGACAGTTTCTTTGACGGAAAGGCTGTTTCCGTTGCCCGGCTTAACAAATGGAACTTAGACACCATCACCCTTCTCGACGTGTCGGATGCCGTCAAGCGTTCTGGTGCCGTTGACTTCGAGAGGATTCTCATGATGCGGGACGATGACGGCAAGTGGGCACTCTACATGAAGCCAGAGAACGAGAAGAGCTTCTGTGTCTATCCTGACAAAACAGATGTCAACCTCTTTTTCACGACCGTAAAGCAAGGTAACGAGGAAGTGACAGAGTCGATGCGTCAGGATATGGCGCAGAAATACTACCTTGCCACCACAGAGAAGCCCGAACAGAGGGTTGACATTTTCAAGAGCGATGCTACTCCCGAAGAACTCAACCAGATTGAGAGAGTCAACATCTTCAAGACCAAGGCTACCGAGACACAACCCAGTGTTATCCTCTGCTTGCCTACGGTAAACGGAGAGAAGCTCAAACCTCGTGAGGTCACCCCCTCTCAATGGCAACGCCTTTGGCTTGCGGATGACATGCAGGACTACAAGAAGCATCTTGCTGCCAGTCTCTTTGCAGATGTTCTGCGTAAGGGTCGCACAGATGCTGTCGCTGTAGGTACAGACAAGTCCGAGCAGGAGGCACAGACTGAGGATGTCGCTCAGAAGCCTGTTCAACAAGAAGATAAAACAGAGGAGGATTCCAAGAAGGAAGATAAGCAAAAAGAAGAAGCCAAGGAAGAAACGACAAAGGCAGAGACCAAGACGGTGGCTGCTGCCAGCCTCTCTCCCATGCTTAAACAATTCTACGACCTCAAAGCAAAGCACCCGGATGCCATTTTGCTGTTCCGCTGCGGTGATTTCTATGAGACATACTGCAATGATGCGGAAAAAGCTTCCAAAATACTTGGCATCACACTCACCAGAAGTAATCGCACCAAGGACATTGAGGGCAAGCCTCTCAGCATGGCAGGTTTTCCATACCATGCCCTTGACACCTATCTCCCCAAGTTGATTCGGGCAGGCGAACGTGTAGCCATCTGCGACCAGTTGGAGGCTCCTAAAAGAAATCAGGAATCCGCTGAAAACCAAGTGGTGGAAAGTGCCAGGCAAGAAGAAAGCAAATCATCTGGAAGACACCGCTAATGTTTAGAACGACATGTCAAAGAACAAAGAATACATAGAGAAGTATGCAGAGTATGCCATGGAGCAGATGCGCCGCTATGGCATACCTGCTTCTGTTACCCTGGCACAAGGCATCTGCGAGAGCGCAAGCGGACAGAGTGAACTGTCTCGTAAGGGCAACAATCATTTCGGTATCAAGGCTACCTCCAGTTGGATTCAGAATGGAGGCAAGTACCTTGTCTATACCGACGACCGTCCTAATGAGAAATTCTGTCAGTATGCTTCTGTGGGAGACTCCTACGAGCACCACTCCAAGTTTCTGAAAGAGAACAAGCGATACGCAGCCCTTTTCAAGCTCTCCCCTGACGACTACAAGGGATGGACTGCTGGTCTGCAGAAGGCAGGCTATGCTTCCAGCAGCAAGTATGCTTCCACGCTTCAAAGCATCATTGAGGCTAACGACTTGCAGAAATACGACCGCATGGTCATGCAGGAGATGCAGGCGCAAGGCAAATCCTTCGGTGTTGCTACAAACCCTCGTAGCAACGAAGGGCATACAGTCCAAGCTGTTGAAACGGACTCAGAGAACAAACATTACTCTTATCCCTTGAAACGCAGTGAGTTTATGCTTGTCACCTCGCCTTTTGGAATGAGGGATGACCCAATGAATCCTGGTGCAAAGCAGATGCACAAGGGCATTGACATCCAAGCGAAGCATGACGAAGTCCTTGCTACAGAAGACAAAGGTAAAGTCATCAAGGTGAACAACAACACTGATGGAGGTGCCGGTCGTTATGTCACTGTGGAATACAGCAGACCGAATGGCAACAAGTACCAATGCACGTATATGCACCTTAGCCGCATCGATGTCAAGGTTGGCGATGAAGTGAATGCGGGACAAAAACTTGGCATGTCTGGGAATACTGGCACAAGGACAACAGGCGAGCACCTTCATTTCAGCGTCAAGAGTGTGTCATCTGATGGTACAAAAAGGGATATAGACCCAGCTGCTTATCTGGCGGAGATTTCTCAGAAAGGAGGAATTACGCTCCAGACCCTGTATAACGGCAAGGATATTACAGCCCAGTATAAGGCACAAAATCCTATAGATGGAAACACTGTCAGTGAGGTTGCAAGCAATCCAGAGGACTGGATGAAGAAGCTGCTTTCTTCCGAAGACAGTGGCGTTAACATGCCTCTTGGAGACCCTGTGATAGAACTCATGATGACTATGTTCACCTCCCTCATGGCTCTTGCATTGCAGATTGACAACAAAAGTGAGGAGGAGAAGATGCAGAAGGCAACGGAAGCTGCCATCACCAAGTCCATCGACCTCACCTCTCTTCTTCCCTCTTATAGAATTTGTTCCATCACTCTACAGGGTAACAAGCCATTCCTTCAAGTGGACAATGGTAGCGTGCAGTTTTCCCGTGAGCTTACAAATGCAGAAATCGTTAAGATACAGCAGACCCTTGGCAACACAGCGTTAAGTCAAGAAGAAAAGCGAAGAACCATTGCCACCATCATCAACTCCGCTGTTGTCTCTCACCAAATGTCTCAGAATTATGAGAATGGCATGGGTGCTCAGGCAGACAGACAAGAATCAGTTCAAATCAGATAATTCGTACAACAAAACAATTCTATTATGATCAAATGTAACGTAACAGTATGTGGCACCGTATCACGCCAGGCGCAGATTCGTGCCAACAAAGAAGGGAAACAATTCATCTCGTTCGGAGTGAAAGTTGTTATCCCTGCCAAATCAGGTATCAACAAGACGATTGAAATCAGTGTTGCCAAAGACACGGACAATCAAGGCGAAGCCGTCAATTATCCTGTTGGTTCACGCATCGAGGTGGCTGGTGTACTCCAGTTTCACAAGAAAGGGGACATCGTCTATTACAACCTCTCCGCTACAGGTGTGAACAACTTCAACGCCAGTAGTCAGGACGCTATCACTGGCAGCATGGAGTTCCGTGGTACCATCGGGAAACAGGTTGATGTGAAGACGGACAAGAAGGGCAATCCCTATACTCTGTTCTCAGCTTACAGCAGTGAGAAAGACGGTGATGCTTACGCTTACACATGGGTGCGTTTCATGCAGTTCGGTTCAGCAAAAGAAGAATGGGTACAGGCAAAAGCTGGCATCAATGCCAAGGGAGACCTGCAAATAGGAGTCTTCAATGACCGCATAGACCTAGCTTGCCGTGTGACAGAACTCACGCAGTGGGAGAAATCTACCAATCAGTCTAACTAAACAAAACTGATATGACAGAACAAAAGAAATACAATACAGATGGAAAGACCAGTGAAGACAGGGCTCTCGATCTCTTTGCAGACATGATGATTGAGCGCATCAAGTCGCTGAGCAGCAAAGATGGTTGGAAGAAGCCCTGGTTTACCGAGGGCTCGCTGTCATGGCCAAAGAACCTTTCTGGACGTGAATACAACGGCATGAACGCCTTGATGCTTATGATGCACTGCGAGAAGAATGGGTACAAGCTCCCAATTTTCTGTACTTTTGACCGTGTCGCCGGGCTTAACTTCACCAAGGACAAGCAAGGCAAGAGACAGCAGGCGAAAGGCAGTGGTGGTGAGGCGTTGCCACAGGTAAGCATTTTGAAAGGCGAAAAGAGTTTCCCTGTCTTTATCACCACCTTTACTGTTGTGGACAAAGAGACCAAGGAGAGGGTGAAGTATGATGACTACAGACAGATGTCAGAGGAACAGAGACAGAAGTATAATGTATATCCAAAATTGCAGGTTTACAATGTCTTCAATGTTTCGCAGACCAATCTTCAGGAAGCACGTCCCGAGCTGTACAAGAAACTCGAGGAATCATGTAGGCAGTCAAAACCGATGGAAATGGGCGAAGACTTCTCTTTCCCACCTGTGGACAAGATGATTAAAGAGGACGGGTGGATTTGCCCCATAAAGCCCATCTTTGGAGACTCTGCATACTATTCCATCAGCAAGAATGAGATTGTTGTGCCAGAGAAGAAGCAGTTCAAGGATGGGGAATCATTCTACTCCAATCTCTTTCACGAAATGACCCATTCCACAGGTGCAGAGGGGCAGTTGAACCGTATCAAACCTACATCTTTCGGTTCTGAAGAGTATGCCCGGGAGGAGCTTGTTGCTGAACTGACTGCTGCCTTGACAGCACAGCGATACGGCATGACCAAGCACCTGAAGGGTGATTCCGCTGCCTATCTGAAATCCTGGCTTGACTCACTGAAAGAGTCTCCTCAGTTCATAAAGACCACGTTGATGGACGTGAAAAAAGCCAGTTCGATGCTCACACAGCACATTGACAAGATGGCGTTGGAGATTGAGAAGGAAGAATCCGTCAGGCAGGATAACGGAAATGGAAAAAGCTATCTGTCTGTAGAGGACGGAGACCATGCTGTCTTAGCCTATAATGGTTCCGCGGTGTACATCCAGCATCATGAGAAGGAGGACTCTGTGAAAGTCGCTGTCCCAACGGATAAAGGACTGGAGGTAAAGTTCACCCTTCCCTATGACCACACCAAAGACCTTGACCGAAACTTTCAGGAGGCTTTTGCTCAATACAAAAGTCAGACGGAACCTTCCGAAACGAAAGAGAAAGTCTATTATGCGTCCGTTGCCTACCTGCAATCGACCGATGACACCTCGGAATTGGACAAGCTGAAAGAGCGCGGTGACTATGATGGACTGCTGAGACTTGCCAAGAATTACTATGACGGAAACGGCATGGATGAAGAGCAGACCTATAAGAAACCATGTCAAAACAGGGGCGATGACCTGCTGATTGAGGACAAGGACTTCGCCGTGGTGTACAATGGTAGCGTGGGAGGTACTTATGAAGTATTTGCCAAATATTCAGAGCAGGATGTCCGCAATCATATAACACGCTATGGCATCGGTCGTGCCAGTGAGGATGTGAAGGAGGTTGCACGGGAAATGACCCATGAGGCATTTACTGCAATGGCTACACGTAAGCTCCCCATCTTACACATGCCTAATGATTCTCTCCTCTATCTTCAGTACAACAAGGAGAAGGACAGCATAGATGTTGGAACCGTAACAAATATCGGATTATCTGTTAAGCATTCATTTCCCTACGACCACGACCAATCCATGGACATGAACATTCAGGGAGTCCATGACCAACTCCAGGACATGAAGGAATACCAACAAGAAGAGCATGTAGCTAAATCAGCCTTTCATCGGTAAAGTTGTTCATGTCAAAGAAATATTATCAGCCGCAAGATGTGTTGTCTTGCGGCTGATTGTGTTATTCCATGTTCTTTACGACACCCATAAAGAGCAATTCATCATATTCGCCTGTTATTGCAAACGCAAATGGTCTGTCTAACCTCATTGTCAGAGGTTGCAGCATTTCATCTGGTGGCGGACATCCCACTTTGCATTCTGCTATGGTCAGAGTGGCTGCTTCAGTACCTTCTTCCTCCACGTTGATGACGCACTGCTGCTTTATCTGACTGATATGCGCAGGTTCGTCTGTTATCTTTGGGAAGCAATCATCCTTGTCAAACATGTTTCCAAGTCCCAACTCACGCAGAACATCTTCAAATGATAGCGTGTTGTCGAATCGGAAGCGTGGCATGTAAAAATCCACTTCGCAAATGTCGGTCTCATCGTCCATCCAATCTACCGTTTCCATAATGCTCCCAATGCTTATTCCCTCTTTTGGCAGCACCAAGACCATACTATGTGCATGATCCCGATAAGGCAGACGAATGACCTGATACATGTCTGTCTCAGCATATTCTGCCTCTTCGATGATTTATCATAAAAGGCGAAGAATTATTCGTTGTCTTCTGTAATGTTGTCACCATAAAAGCAAAGGTGCCTACTCGTCACGAGCAAGCACCCAGTTATTATGAAAAAAAGTTTTTAGTGCGTTCAATTTCTATGGAACAGGCATTGTCTATGACTATGTACACATGTATATTTGTGTACATGTATTCATGTATTCATTAACACGCTATTGCTACGCCTGCTTCAAGCATAGGCTACTTGGACAGAACCACGATAGTGAATCGGTTGGCTTCATTCGCGTCGTACTTGTCTATACCACCATAATTCTTAATCTGTATCTGGGAGTCTTTTATACCACGTTCCACGAGAGACTTGGCAATATAGTTGGCACGTCGTTGGCCGAGTTCCTGGTTTCCTGACTGAGTACCTGTAGCACTGTCTGCTGCACCTGATATTGACACTTTCAGATTCTCATCCTTTGCGATACGCGCAATCTCATCGAGATTGACCATTTGAGAATCGTCAACGAGTTTGTCCGAGTTGATTTGAAAGAAGAAATACACAGGTGTTCCCAGACCTATTCTTATCTGGTTAGTCTGACCATCTTCATCTGTCAATCCCGCATTCTTGCCATTGCCGTCCGCTTTCCAATCCTCAGAGTCCATGTTGCTGTCCTGTAAGTTTGAAGAGTCTGACATGTTGAGACGGGCACGGAGAGAGTTGAGACCGCTGTAGCTGTTTTTCGGATAGATGGTTTTGACATCGTCTTCTCCAGCCAGTCGTTTTTGAAGACGGGCATTCTCCATTTTCATCTGGTCGATATAGTCTCTTAGATATACATTTTCCTCAATATAGGGAGCAGCGTCAATGACCCGCTTCCATCCTGTCTTGCCAATGGTAAAGGACAGGCCTGCTGAAACGGTAAGCATGTGGTCCCCGAATTTTGTTGAAGTACCGATGTCATCAAAGTTCTTGGCTGTTGTCATTCCGCTTATCCCGGCAACGAGATGAATACGGTCATTGAGACGGTATCGTGCCTCGATGCCGTATGAAAAGGCGAACGGATGGCTGCCACTTGAACCTCCTGAGCAAGTACATGAGCCCGACCAGTCAGAGTTGTGTATCATACCAACTCCAAGATATGGTATCACATCCCAAAGAGGTATTCCATTCTCGTTACAGCGTATGCTGGATGTCAGGTTATACATGAAGTCAGCGTGAATGAACTGGTATTTCATGCTTTTGAACTCAGCATTCTTGAATGACAGTCCTTGGAATCCTATACGTCCACCGATTGCGGGTGTGAACCACTTGCCGAGTCCCACCTGCAATGCAGGCTTCACTCTGTCGAACACATCCCCACAACCGATGGGCGACCCAAGAAAAGCAGAAGCCCCGCCCTTTACTTCAATGAACCAATTTCTACCCCAGTTGGCTGCTTCGCTTACATTCTTGAGATATGTAGGATTGCCAGACAAGAGCATAGGCTCCTGACTGAACGTTTTCTGATGAATGATACTGTCCTCATACTGGTGAACAGGTTCTGCCTTTATCGTCATTGCTGCAAGGCAGGACATAGACATGATAAGAATTTTCTTTCTCATTTTGTGTTATGGATTTAATTGTTAATACGAGGTGTAAACAAACGAGCTGATGTCACATTTTCTTTTTTCTGCTGACAAAAGGCTTGCACATCTTACGAGCCATGGCCAGGCATCGGCGTGCCCACTCACGGTCATCTTCATCGGGACGTTGTCCCCAGCCGGAACTGGGACCACCTCCACCGCCACCATGAGTCTGAGCGATGGTTGTAGCATCATCGATGAAGCCACATACCAGATTGAGCGCAACCTTTACGACATGGTTCCCTTCCTCTGCCAGCTGCATGAGCAATGTACCGTCGAAGTCGAGTTTGACATCATCTGGCAGTTTGGGGAAACGCGAAGTGAACTCCTGTGCCATCGTATCAAGGATGACACCATTCAGATGATAGCTCATATTGTGAGCCCATGAAAGTTCAGACCTGTTGGCTTTCTCTTCCAGTTCACTTGCCTGCTGCTCTATCTCCGCCTTATCCTTGCGGAGAGTGTCAAGCAACTGGTTAGTCTCATCGAGCTTCTTCTCTTTGTCTGCCAGTTTCGTCTCAACCAAAGCCTTCTGCTGCTCCAGATGCTGAATCTTACGGGCAATCCCCGCACTGATGCTATCGCTGTTGGCTTGCAGTTCACGTAACGGTCGGAGCTCATCCTCCAGCCTTTCCTTCTCTGCCTTCAGATTCTCTATCATAGAGGTGAAGGACTTCTGTTTTTTCTGGGCAATAGCCAGTTCGACATTGAGGTCTTTCAGAGCCCTTCGGGTGTTATCCATCTGAGCTTCGAGTGTCACACATTCGTTGGCGAGCCATCGCCGGTACTCTTCCGTCGAGCGGTGTCTGGCACCAGTCTCTGTTATCGACACCCCTCTTGTAAGACCCCATTTCTCGTTCACCTTGGCCAGCTCATCATGCAGGGCAAGCATGTAGTTCTTGAAATCAACACGGTTTTGGCCATGGAAGATTTTCTTGAATGCGAACTTCTTTTCCTCGTCAATAGGAAGAAGCGCACAATGCACATGAGGGTTTTTCTCGTCACAGTGGACGATGAACGATATGATGTTTTCTTCACCATATTTGTCAGACACGAAACGATAGATGTCCTTTGCCCATTCTTCTATCTCTGGCATTCTGCGGATGTGCTCATTGCCCTTCTTACTCTCAAAATCCACCTCTTGGTTGCCAAAGGCTAACTCACGCATACGTTCTGTAGAGCCACCGAAGATGAAGTTGACCACTGTTCGGTAGCGTGGTTCATCCAGTCCTTCGTTGGGGTCTTTGATGCCACGTGAGGCAAGATTTTCTGCCATACGTCTTGTTAACGGACGGCTCTTGTCTATTGGGGTCACGATGCCACCCCTCTGTATCTCGAAGTTGAGATGTTCGCGGCTTCTGTCGTAGTTTCCCTCACGCATAGCCTGCTCCCATCCCTTGTCCGTCCATGCCCTCAGCTCCTCGTTGCTTGACTGTGCAAGCCCCTTGGAGGTCTTGATGTCCATGACTTGTTTTCCCGCTTTGCTCATATTCAAATGTTATTTTAATTTCTCTTCAAAGCCATTTTTCAGTCTGCTAAACATCGTCTCAGAGACGAGCCTTTCTGACCCAGCTTGCTGTTTATCTGGTCAGCCCTCCCGACAACCATAGGAGGTCGGGGTATTAGGCTTCCCGAGACTGAAAAAAAGTGGCACGTGCAAGCACGCTGCCTATCGTTGCTTAACTCCATTCAGCGAAGTGCCTACCGAGCGTCTGAAACGCTTTGGCGAGATGGTTATTAGAAAGGATGATTCAATGGTCATTGTTTTCAGCAGAAGAAGAGACCGAAGGGGTCTGGGTTGGTGGCTGCTTATGTCCCCTAATTGAGGGGCATGGAGGCTTATCGTAATAGGTGGATTCAACACCTGAGCTGTAATGCTCAAAGATGCAGTCCATGAGGATTACCTCACCCTTGGAATACTCCGATGTCACTTCTGCCATAAAACTGGGCTTGCTGTTGGTACGTAATGCAGCAGCCATGATGCCAAGTGTAGCAATCACTTTGTGCCAGTCCCAGACATGGTCTTTACCGAACAGGAGCCCGACCGAGTCAGATAACTCTTCAGGCAATTGTTTGTGTGCATCGAGGACATGAAGCATCGATACTGCCAGGCCGTCGAATATGACAGTCTGCTCATTAAGCACGTGTCGTGCAGGTATTCCGCCATTCCCTTCTTTCTTTGCCATGTCCAACTTCAAGGCATAATACCGGTTGTAAGATTCTGCCACTTCTTTTGCTCTTGTCCTGCCTTTGAGATAGCGAACAAACTGCATGGCGCAGAAGTCGAGAATATCGTCTGGTGTCTCAACAAAGAGAGACAGACGCTGTGAGAGGTTGACCGAGAAGATGAAGCTCTTGGAATAAGGCTTGGTAGAAATATGTCCGAGGTTTGCCAGCCCCGCGATAAATTGCCGGACAGTGGCACGCTGCCATTTCCATTGGCGTGAAAGTTCTGAGATGGTGGCAACGAACTGGCCAGGCAGCAACTGCAACGCACCTTCGGCTTCAGGTGTGGCATATGCACCTGCGGATGCTCTGGACAACAGGTCGCAATAGGCTTCGAGCTTGCTGTAACGTTCCTCCGATTTGGGTTTGAGGAACTCCAGCAATGAACGATCCACACTTTGTGGAGTCTCTCCGTCAGAAGAGACATGTTTTGATGATTGGTTCATTTGAGTCATTCTTTAATTTGATACGTTATTTACCAGAGCAAGTGTTGTCTAATCTCTGCCACAAACAAGTGGCATTTAATAGTAGTTTTTGAATATCTGTTCCAACCGTTCGTCATGCTTTTTGAGCGGTTCTGAATCATTGTAAAGCGCAAGCACTTTTTCAGATGGGTAAAAGACCGCTGCCATACTGAGTGTGAAGAACAGATGAAAGACACTGTTCATATACGGAATGGCATAGCAGACCATTGCCACAAATACAGTGAAGAACCAAAGCCGCTTCCTCTCATGCAACAGTCTCAGTGCGCTAACCATAATTTTTCTGGATATAAGAATCAGAGTAATGAGACTGGAGAGAGCCACAGCTATATTTGGGTCTGTCATACAGCAGCACCAGTTGATGAAGATGAGAAGGAACGTAAGCGTGCTGACATAGAAAAGCTTGCTGTTACGGAGTGAGACCATCTTCCACATGAATGTTTTCATGAACTTGTATTCCTTCTTGTATAGACAGAAGAATGCCACCAAGAGCAGGAAAGGGAAGATGAAACGAATGATGGTAAGAGTCAGTGTCATATTTAACCGTTATTTTATTTGAGGATTATTTTGAGGCAGATTCCAATGACTCCAGTCGTGCAGCAATGTATCTGTTCAACTGGATGTTGTAACTGGGAGACATCTGGTCAATCTCTGGGTCTTTTGACAGCTTTTCATCTGCCTCAATCAGGAGACGAAGATACAGATCGACATTAGAGCCATGGTCAGTCTGAGCGACGGTGTCCTCTTTCTCAGTTTTTAGTAGAGAGCCGACAGGCTGCATTGTATCGGGGTCAATATCATCGGGCAACTGATAAGCATTCCGAATACTACGCATGACCAACAGACAGAAGAACACAATCAGGCACAGTATGGATTTGGCCATCAGGTTCAAGTCAAACATCATCATTGCCAGCACAGCCAGTGCTATGATGGTAATGTAGAAGGCATATACCTTTTTCTTAGTATTCATAATCGTCGAGTTCAAGTTTGATTATTCCAAAAGATGCTTTTTCGATAATGTATTCAACATCACGCAATGTGAGGGCATTCCTCTTGATACGTACAGATGCGGACGGGTCTTTCCTGCACAGGGCTGCCACTCCTTGGTTCAAGTCATATTCACTTATATTCCATGTGCGTGATTTGATGAAAGAGTAATGCTCTCTGTAACTTTGAAGAGTGATAGCCTTGTAGAACAGGGTTTTCAACACACCATCCTGAGGTATTCTCATCTCTATAAGCCTTTCCGTGTCTATGACCTTTATCCATGTCCTGTTTTGATGTATGATGTCAGCAATGAGATAAAACGTTCTTTTCTCCATCAAAGACCGCAGTTGAAGTCGTTCATGATTTGAACATGTTCACGTTTCACCTTGAAGGTTCCACGCTTCTCGTGAAGACGTAGGTCTTCAAAGAGGTCGGCTGACATCACCTCAATGGAGTTGTATATCGTGACATTGAGCTGGTGGACAAGTCCGTCAACATGCGTCTTGCAGTTAATCTTGAACATCCGTTCCGTGACGGGAAAGCAGTAGGCGCAGCTCTCATGGCCGAAGACCGTATCAACTGGTGGCTCCAGATGATAGAGGATGGCAAGATCAGCATTCATTTCCAACATTTCCAGGACATTCTCCATAGACTGAGGCTTGGGAACGTCATACAGAAGAATGGCGTAATCCTCATAGGAAGTGACCTTGCTGAGGAAAACATTATCTATGAGATCTGGCAGGATTACTGGTCCTGACGTTTTGAATTTGTAGATGGCTTCCTGTAACATTTTCGAGGTTGATTAGAGAGTTGATATGTATAAACGCATGAGCTGTGTCGGCAATTTATCGGACAGTTCCTTGTCCAAAAGATGTTTGCTGTCAAGCCTTGAAACAATTGTCTGGAAGTCCTTTGCAATATCTGTCATGGCTTGCGACTGCTCGGGAGTAAGCATTGCCACGCCAAAGGAATCCATCGAAAGGTATGGCTGGAGCATCATCCATAAATAGGCATTGGCTTGAGGAGCATCTTTTATCTTACCTCTTTTTAGTACCTCGTGGCAGATCTTTGCATTGAGAATCAATCGGCGGTTGGTTCTCATGGACATATAAACCAGTGCTTCCTCTGCGGAAATTATTTTCTTGGAGGCATTTGAATATACATTTGTACAGATGTCGGTTGTCAGGTTCGTAATGCCAGTCATATTCATTGAGGAGCATTTGTCAAGATGCGCAAGAAAAGAGCGGAAGTGTCTGTCCTCATTGGCTATGTAATTGAGGAACTCTTTCTTTGAATGGATTCCCATCCTGTTCACCTCGGAAAGGTACTTGGAGTAGTCTGCAAGTATCTCATGTACATCTTTATTATAGATTGGATTCTTATCCAAGCTAGAATAGAAATTACCAGCAGCCTGTTTTAAGGAATCAAGTCCACTCTCTTCGGCATATTTAGATGTGTGTAATTTCACGTATGCCACATCGCTCAAAGTGCATTTATCAGCCAATCTTAGCAGTGCCGTGCGGATGGAGTCCGTGTTTTCCGCAAACACCATTGATAAGCCGGCATGAGCTGTGAACGCTGGGTCTTTCTCGATGTAATGAAGGACTGTATCTGACAACTCTTGCCACTGGTTGATGTAAGCAGCCATTTGTTCAGAATTGACTACTTGTTGTTCCTGTATGGAATGAAAGAAGCTATTATATTTCCTCAAAGCGTCATCAGAAGACTCAAAATCATATTGAGTTCCAGTAGAACACGAAGAGGAAATAAATAAGGTACATAAAAAAAGCAAGTGAAAGATTAAACTCTTATGAGTCTTTTTTCTTTCACTTGCTTTACTTTCTTTCATTTCGCTTTTGAGACCTGAAGCAGAAGGGTTGCAAAGGCAACGCTGATAATGGAAACAGTGTGGTATTATCCTATATTTCATTGGCATTTATGTGTTAAATTCGAGTGCAAAGATACGGATATTTTTCCATACCACAATGAAAATAATGCCACTTTAAATTATTTTGTTATTCATACTCTATAAAGTATGATAAATTACCAACCATGGAAAGCATTAAACAAGGTTAAATAATCAAGAAGGGTTAATTATATTGCCTCAGTATGATTATTTTTCTGAATATAATTTGTAACTTTGCACGCAAAATAGAATGATGCGTATGACCAAACCTCACTACCACAAACGGCTGGCTGTAAGGTTAGGTTGTATCTAACCATCATAATATCAGATAAATACCTTTTTACAATGGCAAAAATTGGCTACATCATGGCTATCTCCCAGTACGACAGACTGGAGGAAGACCGAAAGTGGATGAACGACTATGGTTGCATCCGTATCGTTGAAGAAAGTGACGAGAACGAACGCAACAGACCGCTCTGGAAACAACTGATGGTTGCCCTGCAAAGGGGCGATGAACTTGTCATATCCAAGTTTTCAAATGCCTTGCGTGGCAGTCGGGAACTGGCAACATTCCTGGAATTTTGCCGAGTCAAGGTCATCCGTATTGTCAGCATCCATGACCAGATTGATTCAAGGAACGAGTTGTTTCCCGAAACAAGGCCGTCCGATGTATTGGAAATGATGGGTGCTTTGCCGGAAGAGGTTCTTACCCTGCGTAAGTCTGCTGAGCATGTGGTCAATCTACAGGAGAAGATGATAGTGTCACTACCTCCCGTCTCGTCAGCAAAGATGCAGAAGCTCGACAGAGAAAAGACAGTTATCAACCTGTATGTTGCAGGTCATCCCATTGATGAAGTATGGAGAGCCAGCGGTTTCAGAAGCCGGAGCTCTGTGTTCCGCATATTGAACAAGCATGGCATCAAGCTGAACCGTGGCAATCATTCTGGCCCAATCAAGAGAAAGGGCATATCCGACAATCCACAAGACAAAGAATAAATAGCATGAAAAAGATACTGTTCCTACATGGTTTCTTTGCTACTGGCAGCTGTCCTATGGCGAGAGCACTGAGGGAAGCCTTTGATGGCCAAGCTATCGTGTTGACTCCCGACCTGCCTCTTCATCCCAAGGAAGCATTGAAATACATACGCATTCTTATCGACAAGGAGAAGCCAGACCTGCTCATAGGCAACAGTTGCGGGGCTTTCCTTGCACAGATGCTTTCTCCTGTCGTTGGCATCCCTGCCCTACTTGGCAATCCACATTTCAAGATGACGGACTTCCTGAGCGGACGCATTGGCGAACATGAGTACAAGGCTCCACGCATGGACGGCAACCAGAAAATCGTCATCGATGAATCACTCATCCATGAGTTTGGGGAACTCGAAGCCACACAGTTTGATTGTTGTAATCCGTATTACAAGGATCGGGTGTGGGGAATCTTTGGTGAACAAGACACACTGGCTCATTTTGAGCCGTTGTTCTTGCAGCACTATAACAACAGCTATCACTTCCCTGGCGGACACACGCCCACAGAGCAGGAAGTCAAGACTTGGTATGCCCCGTTGGCACAGAAGATGCTCATGGAGTATTCAGTTAAAGAAGAAAGGTTTTTCCGTCATTTTAAGGGAGGAATGTACAAGTATGTCCATTCCGCATATGACAGCGAGACTCAGGAGCGCATGGTGGTATATCAAGCACTATATGGTGAGGAAGCATACTGGGTTCGTCCCGAGAAGATGTTTTTCGAGCAAATAACAAGAGACGGAAGGACATTTAACCGATTCACAGAAATAGACAGATAAAGATGGAAACATTCAAAGACGTTATATCAAGCGACCAACTTGTCTTGGTCGATTTCTTCGCCACATGGTGTCAGCCATGCAAGATGATGCACCCCATCTTGGAGCAGGTGAAGACAGTGCTGGGTGACAGAATCCGCATCATCAAGGTGGATGTAGATAAGTACGGCGTAACAGCAAGCCAATACCGCATCCAATCCGTGCCTAC
>ENA-OPCD01000078-OPCD01000078.1-human-gut-metagenome-genome-assembly--contig:-NODE-78-length-65576-cov-6.327559_pt1 | contig 65576 bp, 74 predicted proteins | sample MGYA00241560_ERZ501471 | MGnify/ENA primary metagenome ERZ501471 (study PRJEB25962, sample SAMEA2042578) | human gut metagenome | biome: human gut; feature: human-associated habitat; material: faeces...
CCTTATCTGAAAATAATGAATAAAGGATAACTTACAATTATTAATTATTGGATGTGAAAGTATGATAAAAAGAGAAGAGTTCGTAAAAAAATTCGCTGAAAAATGCAAAAATAATAGTGCTGCTATTTTTTTAGGAGCCGGAATGAGTGTGGATGCGGGATTACCTTCATGGAAAAATCTTTTTTTACCACTAGCTGAAGAAATGGATATTAATATCGAAAATACTAAATATCAAATTTACGATATTGCCCAATTTTATGCAAATAGATTTGGCACAAATGAATTATATAAAAAGGTTGGAAAAGAAATAAATAGGATTTTAGTGTCATCAAAAGCTCTTGATCAATTATCGTTAATGCAATGTAATTCTATATGGACTACGAATTTCGATCAAGTCCTTGAAAATAACCTATCAAAAATAGGTAAAATAACAAATATTATTAGTAAAGAATCTGATTTAATTGGCTGTGATTTAAACAAAAATGTTAATATATTTAAGCTTAACGGTGATATAAGGGATATTCAAAATGCGGTAATTACAAAAAGTGATTTAGAAAAATATCATGAAAATCATCATTATTATTTAGCTTTTTTCAAAAGAGAATTAATAACAAAAACTTTTCTTTTTTTAGGATATAGTTTTACAGATTCTTTAGTATTACCTTGTATTTCAGAATTAGGAAGAGCTTTTAACAATAATCAGCCACACCATTTTACAATAATTAAAAATTCTCAATCTAAAGATTTTAAAAATTATATTGCTGATTTAGAAAATAGATATCAAATAGATGTTTTGTTAATTGATGATTATAATGAAATTTCTGAAATATTAACGGAAATTAACTATTATACTAATCAAAGAAATGTTTTTATTTCTGGGTCATATCAAGGAAAAGACGAAAAAAAACTGTATGAAATAGATGAATTATGTAAAATAATTACTCGAACACTTTATAATAACGGTTTTACTATAGTCAATGGGTATGGTAATAAAATTGGTTATTATATCGCTTCTGAAGCAACAAAATTAATGATAGAAGAAAATGTAATTAATTTTAGGAGACATTTACAAATGTTTCCTTTTAATGAGCATTTATCTAATGAAGATAAAACAAATCATAGAACTTTTATGATAGAAAAAACAAATTTTTCAATTTTTTTGTATGGTTCAGGTAGTAAAGAAAGCGGAATGTTTGAAGAATATAAAATTACAAAAAATAATCCTAATAGAATTATTATACCTATTGGTAGTACTGGTGGAACAGCAAGAATAATACTTGAAGATGTAAAAAACAATCTTATTAAATATCCTTATTTAGAAAAATACATAAACGCTCTTGAAAACGAAAATGATCCTAAAATACTGTCAAGAATAATTCTTTCAATAATTAATGAAAATTTAAAAAATAGTGTCAAGCAGAATTATCATAGATAATTCTGCTATAATCAATTCTTTATGATTATGCTCTATGTTTAGCTTTGTGAAAGCAAATAAATACTCAATTATTTTATACACATAATTTATTTTTTGATCAATTCCATAATTGCATTTTATATAATAATAAATAGCGAACAACATTGTTATTCGTGCATTGAAATTTTCATCAGATATATGGTTATAAGTATCTAATAATTGTTTTATATAATCATCACTAAGATTCTTTTTACTATAATTTGATAAAGTAGGGGTCTTATCGTACATTGTTTTGTTTATTTTATCTATTAAAATCTTTGTTACAATTTGATTAATTGAAGATAATGTTCCTTTTGTATCATCAACTTCATTATATATATAATTTTCTAATTTATTTTGATAAGATATAGGCAATTCCGTAAACTTTATATTGTACAGCAAGGGAAAAATAGTTATATTTCGTGTATTTAATTCATTAAAAATTCTTTTTTCTTCTTCAATTGCGCATGGACTTTTAAACAGATTATTACTATACAATATTAAAAAATATTGATTATTCTTTATAGCATATTCAAAATTTTTTTCTTTTTTACCATCACCTAGTATTAATTCATGATAGTCATACCACACATTTATTCCGAAATTTTTTAAATGATACAAACAGGATTTAGCCACAGTATATCTATCACCACTAGAAAAACACATAAACATAAGTAAACCTCTAATAATTGTAAGTTATCCTTTATTCATTATTTTCAGATAAGGTCAATAATACATTTCTGTTAACAAAATACGCTACACAGCTTACATTCAACTGGTGTATGTCTATGTAGTGCTTAATCTCATTCTAAGAAAAAAGTATTAAGCCTTAACTAAATCTATATTTCGGGTACATAATATAAAAATATTTATAATCACCCTTTATGGTGTCAATTATAACATAATTTGACAAATATTTAAATAACTTTTGCGTAAATCAGTTATAAAATTTCACATAGTGTTTTTATGCATTTTGTATAATACAATTTTGTTTATTGCTCAATAAATAAAATTTTTAGGCAAAATAAATATAGATATTTGAATAGACTTTCTTTATTTTCTATTGCATAATAATTTTATTAAATATAAGGAGCTATATGCGATGGAAATAAAAAATATACAAACAACTACCTTAACAACCAATTATCTAAAATTTTGCATTTCAAGGAAAAATCTCGATCAAAAAACGATAAAATCATACACCATTGATTTAAGGCAGTATTTTGAATTCACTATGGAATCTGCTATTGAATGGACAAACAAAAAATCCATTGAGCAATACATTGATTTACTGCACTGTAAGTACAAACCTAAGAGTGTTAAGCGTAAAATTGCTTCGCTAAAAGCATTTTTTCACTATCTTGAAATTGAGGAACTTATTGATATTAACCCTTTTCATAAGATACAAATCAAGTATAAAGAACCCTTTATTCTCCCAAAAACTATTCCCATAAATAATATTGAGCAAATTATTAGGTTTGCTTATCTACAACTTACCAAAGCGAAAACTGAGTATGCTAAAAAAGTTGCTCTGCGGAATGCACTCATACTTGAGTTACTGTTTGCCACCGGAATGAGGATTTCAGAATTATGCACACTCACGACTGAACAAATTGATTTTAATGATTACATAATCAAAATTTACGGAAAGGGCTCAAAAGAACGCCTGATTCAAATTTGCAATCAAAATGTTCAGAGCCTGCTTAAAAGGTATAAAAAAGCTTTTGAATTTGAAATAGCAAACAACAAATTATTATTTATAAACAGGCTTGGTAATCGTCTATCGGAGCAGTCTGTTCGCAATATGATTAACAACTATGCAATCGGTGCAGAAGTGCCGCTGCACATTACTCCGCATATGTTTCGTCACTCTTTTGCAACTCTACTGCTTGAAGAAGATGTTGACATACGCTATATTCAACAAATGCTGGGTCACAGCTCCATTACCACAACGCAGATTTACACACATACGAGCATTAACAAACAGAAAAACATCCTTTCTGCCAAACATCCGAGGAACAAACTTGAAATCGGGATATAATAAAAGCCTTGCGGGATTTTTTAACTCACAAGGCAATCAGAATACTTTATTCACTTTTATCAAAATCATTTTCTATTACATCGGAAATGAGATTTGAAAAATCGACGGCATTTTTTGAAGTAATAACAGGCTTTCCGGTTCTTTCCTCGATATCTTTTCGTGCATTTCCGGCGACTTCTCCGCCCTCTTTTGCAACACTTCTGTTTTCAGAAAAAGATTGAGGATTTTTCTCTTTGGAAATCTCAGTTGTGGTAGCTTCTGCCAACATATTTAGTACCAACTCAAGCGTACTCATATTATCTCTCAGGTTTTCCTTTTTCAATCCTTTGAGATTTTTATACTGGCGGGTTGTCATTCCTGACCACGCTTTTGTAATTTCATCAGTCAGAATTGCATATTCTACACCCTGCTTTACACCACGAGAATCCCATTCATCAGTAAGCTCTTTTCTCACCTGTATAGCCTGAAGTCTTTGATTTATCCACTCGCGACTATACCCTTTTTTCAGATATGTTTCAAGAGCTCGCTCTATGGTAAGTTCGGGATCAATAGTTTCATCTATTCTTTCTCTGCCAACTTCTGCAAGCCACATTTTAAATGGTTCTGCTTTTGGTGACGGGATTGACTGTATTATTCTCAAAAGCTGCTCTGTATTTGCAACATCGGTTTTGTAATTCTTACCATCCTTAGGAGACGACATTTTCAGTTGTACGATATTTTCGTACAACTGGTTTGCTCCTTCAGCTTTAAGTTTTCTCTTAAGATCACTCCAGTAACGACGAGGTTCGTTACTGTCAGTCAAAACTGCAATTACATCCACAATAGAAAAATACCATTCTTCCTCTGACTCATTCCACGCAGTACGTATCTTTTTATCTTCAAAAATTTGTATTTTATTTTCTTCACTCATATATGTTCACCCACTTCTAACTTAAAATTATTATAGCAGACTGAGTTTACAAATTCAATCTCTTAAGCTTTATAGAGATAGGAATTGTTCATAATTAAGGTCGAATACAATCTCTAATTCATACCCTCGTGATACTTTCACTTCTCTTATGAGCTGACAAGCTATCATTTTCTTCTGTTCCATTGTGGAGTTATCAAACTCATCAGCCCAAGTTCTGAATTGTGAGTAATAAAAATCAAGCTTACCCATCGCATTTTGCTGATTGGCAAGCTTGAACTTTATATCATTTAATTCAGTTTCTTTTTTATGGAGTAAATCGTTTGTATTATCAATAGAAGCTGACAGTATATCGGGAGCGAATCGGCTCTCACCAAGTAAAGAGCGTCCTATTTCAGCAGATAATTCAATTACCTGTCTTTTTAGTTTATCAATCTCTTTTTCAATCTTAGTTTGCTTTCTCTTATATTCCGATATTTCTGACTTATAGCGTTTTTCGAGTGCTATATCTTTTGGTGTTGATTTGATTTTAGCGAGATAATCCCTCAGCGTTGCAAGCACGGCACCGTCAATTCTGTGTGCCACATAAGCCGACTGTCCGTCACATGCATCTCTTTTCATCGCTTTATTGGTACATATATATCTCTGTCTGCGAACTCTGTACTGACTTCCGTCTGCCCTGTCGTATCTGTCGATATAGCTTGTTGATACCATTTTCTGACCGCAGTGAGCACAGTATATATTCCCTGACAGCAATGTACTGCCTTTGGTAGTCCTTGCTATCTGTTGCTTTTCCTCATTCTTTGATGAGCGTTGTTTCAGTATAAACTGAGCTTGGTCGAAGATATTTTCATCTATGATATGCAGTCTTTCTATATACGGTGATTCAACACCGCCTGATATAAAATAACCGCAGTACATCTTATTTTTCAAAATACGATTTACTGTGTTGCATTGAAATTTACTGTTGTTATGAGTTCGTATACCATGACTGTTCAAAAAGTCAGCCATTCGATATGAACCATAACCCTCTTTAACTGTCATCTCGAATATCTTCTTGACTATCGGAGCTTCATCATCGTCAACGACTATGTCCATAAGCTCTTTTCCCTTTTTGTTGATTTCACCGCTTTTTATAAGTTTGTAACCGAAGGGTGCAACACCTCCGGTAAATTTGCCGTCTAACGTCATTTGGTTAAGGCGAGTTTTAACACGTGCTGACGTTTTCTGACTCTCACCGTTGGCTTGCCAAAATCGTATGTAATTCATAAGCTTGTCCACATGATTATCCATACGCTGTTCGCCCTCGTTAACGCTCCACACCTCTATGCCGTGCTTGATAAACCATTCGACGACAAACGGGGTTTCATCATCAATTCTGCCTATTCTGTCAAACATAAAGACAAGGAGTACATCAAATTCTTTCTTTTCTGCGGCGGCTTTCAAATCCTGAATAGCATCTCGATTGCGTGCCGAAACCTTGAATCCCGACACGCCCTTTTCCTGAAATTCTTTCAGAATTGTCCAGCCATTGTGCTCTGCGAATTCTCTGCACGAGGTTTTCTGCATTGGAATATCATCTTTATCAACCTGACCTTTGGTTGATACTCTGTACAAGCAATATACTCTTTTCATTTTATCACCCATTCATACGATTTTTGCAAACCAACAATACTACATAACTTCTATAATATCCAGCGAAATCCAAAAAATAAATTGAAATAAATTCAGCATCCAATCTGAGTTTTCATTCTGTTCTCAAATGTATCCAAAAGATTTTCAAGAACATTTCTTTCGACCTGTAAATTTCTGTTTTTGGAAAAGCAGATAGTAACCTTGCAGTCGTTTATAACAGATTCTATTCTGTGTTCTGAATCAATGTTATTTTCATTTATATAGTTTTCGTTCAAATTATCACCTGTTCCTTATTTTTTGTTTTTCTTATTTTTATAATCTTTCATCTGCTCATCAGCTTTTGCCGCTGCATTGCACAGGCACATAACGCAAACGCCGATAAAAGCACCGACAAAAAGACCAATCATAAATCCTAACATTTTAACACCTTCTTTCAGTAATTTTCTTCTCTTTGGACGTTTGTCCATTAATTTTTCCTCCAATCAATCTGAAGCTTTTAGTAATTCAGGTTGTTTGGAGGACTTCTGTTTTTAAAAAACATAACTGTCCTTTCTGCTTTCAATGCAAAAAAGGCAAAAAAATAATGCCGACAGGCAATAGCGTTAAAAGCTATTACTTGTCGGCATTTTAATATTTTTTTACGAACAAATGTCCTTAATAATATTACCGTCCTTTATTTCTATAATATGGTGGCATTGATTGGCTATTTCTAAATTGTGTGTTACTATAACTATTGTAATTCCATTCCTGTTTAAATCAAAGAGCATTTTCACTATTTCTTCCGATGTTTTACTGTCCAATGAGCCTGTAGGTTCGTCGGCAAATATGTATTCTGGGCTTGTAACCAAAGCACGAGATATAGCTACCCTCTGTTTTTGACCGCCGGAAAGCTGTGATACTTTTTTAGATTTCAATGATGCAATTCCTGTTTTTTTTAAAGCTCTCATTACTGAACCTTTTTTATCCTTTATTTTTTTATTAAAATATAAGGGTGTCATTACATTTTCAAAAACAGTAAAATCGTCAATCAATGCAAAATCCTGCAATACTATTCCAATCTTAGAACTTCTAAGCTTTGATTTTTTACTTTCGCTAAGTTTATTGATATCAATATTATCAAGATAATATTCTCCGTCAAAATTATCAATGCATGACATAATATGTAATAACGTGGATTTACCCGCACCGCTTTCTCCTATAATTGCAACCGTTTCTCTATCGTCAATTTTTAGGTTTATGTTGTTTAACGCATGAACCATATTTTTTTTCCCTTTTAAATATATCTTGTTCAAATTTTTAATTTCAATCATAGTTGCCTCCGATTATCTTTTATATTTAAAAACTTCTATAGGTGGGTTTTTCTTTAATATTCTATAAGGAATTAACGATAATGATAACAGTATCATAATTATAGCTATTATAGCAATATAATTAAGCCAACACATACTTTTTTGCATAACAAAAATAAATATTACAAAGAATACAACCAATGTCAGAACAATATAGATAACAGTATATAATAAACTTATCAAAAAACATTTTTTGGTTGAAGCACCGCATAGATATAAAATGGAATAAAAATAAAGATTCTTATAAGTAGAAATAGCAATGCAACCAATCATTCCAAACAACGAAACTAAAGATAAAGTTAAAAGAATCGGACCTAATGCTCTAACTCTTGCATAAGCATCTTCTTTTCCGTTTTCTAACACATCAAAAAAAGTTCTGACATAATAATAATTACTAAACAGTTTATAAGCTTCATTTAAATCGTTTGAATTTTTTAAAACTATAGCTTCAGTCATTCCGGTACTAATAATTTCTTTTGGCAAATAATTATATAATGTTAATAACGGAATTTCAAATGATTCATCTGCTTTGCCTAACATATCTTTTGTATTCAATTCTGTACCGCCATTATTAAAAGTACAGTAGTAAGAAGTTTTTAATATACCAACAATCTTTCCCGTAAAACCATTTTCTGAATCAATATCAATTATGTCACCAATATTAAAATGTTTATTTAAGGAATAAGGTATTACTACAGGAATGTTTTTTAAATCATCTGTACACTCGTTTAGCCATGTTCCTTCTAATAATTCGGGAGTATAATCATTTACAAATTCATCGCTATATCCATAAAGGGTATATTCTCCTAAGTAAGCTACACCACCCAATTCACAATAATCTATTGAATTTTCGGGCAATTTATTTAATAATCTTTCCGGAACAGGATTACCGCCATTATCAACTATTATTCCGTTTATATTTGAAAGTCCACTGCTAATGTACTCATCAACTGTAACGAAGTAACTATTTGCAGTAACTAAAATATCGCTTAATAATAAAGTGGAAGCAACTAATTGTATTATTATAATTATGCTCATTAATATATTCTTACAGAAAAGATGGTATGAAAATTTAATTAACTTCATTATTTTGTCACCCCAATCTTTTTTCGGAAATAGATATATTTTTTACATATTTTGAAATTACAGGAGCACTAGTAATAATAATAACTATAAAGTACACTATAATCATACTAATGTAATCATATATTCCTAAGCTGTATGTAAAATCCTCATATTGTACATATTCAATTATGCTTGGCAAGACACATCTTGAAAAAATACATCCACATACAAATGATATTAAAGCAATAATGAAAATTACATTAGCTAAGAGAAAAATGCAAGTTGTTTTTGTCGCACCGTTCAATCTATAAATATAAATAATTTTGTTATTCTTTTCTAATATATATAAATAGACAAATGCTACATTTATCATTGATAACAAAAATATTCCTATATATATAATAGTAGTAGAATCATTCCATAAGCTGTCAATATTTTTTATTCTTTCCGGATAGATTATTTCTGCATTTTCAAAGCATTCCGTCAATTGAGAAATAATTTTATTATTTTCATCGTCATCAGGATATTTATCTAAAACAATTGATACAGATTCATTATTATGCTTCACATCATTTATAGACGATATAGGTAATATATTATAACCGCCAACTGAATATGTACCAATTACAGTATATTTATCATTACATATTGATATTTTATCCTCTTCTATCACACCTTCATCACCTGATATTATTACATGTTTGTTTGTCACAAATTCGTCTTGGTTGAAATATCTACCATGCTTAATGTGATTGGGATAGTAAAGATAGTCAAACATTATTCTTGTATCATCAATATTAGCTTTTATGGAGACTGCATTTAATTCTAAATCACACTTATTATTAAAATGCTCTATCTCTTTTAGCATCATATTATCATCGATGAATGCACCATTAAACGATACAGTATAGGTCTTAGAATTATCATATTTTTTATTTGCATTTGTATAGCTTGCAAAATACGAAAACACAAAAAGAGATGCAAATATAGATATTATCTGTATTAAGCAAAGAAATCCAACCAATAACTTATTATTTTTTAAAAAATGCCAAAAGATTTTAATTGATAAATTTAACATTAGCTTTATCCTCAAAAGGGTGCCCTTATAGTATAAGGACACCCTCAACTTGAATATCTACTTATGATTGAGTTCCCACAACATTGTATATTAATGTATTTCTGTTATTGCTCAACGTGAAAATGTGTTTAGTGCTACCAACAGTAGTACCGTAGCCTGCCTCTTTGTTTACATAATTTGAAGAAGAACCGCTTGCGGCCAAGTCACCGTTTGTTTTATAAATATAAACTTTGACATTTGTTGATTTTAAACCGCTGCTGCTATTAATTTTGGAATAAGCGGTATCAGAATATGTAGGGAAAGTACTGCCTTTCCAATGTTGTGCGGTGACTGTTGCACTACCTCCACCAGAAACCGAAAGCGATTTTGTATGCTTTTTCTCAGTCTGATCGGACTTACTAAGTATGTACGATCCCGAACTTGTTGTGGTTGCAGCTGATGCACTAAAACAACCTAATACTATCGTTGAAACCATTAGTATACAAAATCCTAATAAGAACATTTTCTTTTTCATTGTAAAACCTCTTTCTTTTTAATATATTTATAATTTTTCGCAAATTATTAAAACATCGGAAACTCCTTCTTCCTGAGAATACAATAAATAATTTCTTTTGTATTTATGTTCTTCATTTATATTTGTTGAGTTTGTCTACAGTAACCTGAAATCATAAATGCTTAGTTTAATCCTAGTTTAATTTGTAATTTGGACTTTTCTCATTAATAACACCAAGGTGCTCATTATAACTCCGCATATCAAAGAGTACCCTATGTTTCTGAGTTCTGTTAAAACACAAAATAATGATATGATAAATATACAGACTGAAATTAAAACAGCTAATGTTTTGTACCACTTTTTCTCGTAACTATTCAATGGATTGTTTTCTGTGTCAAGAGGGGACATTAATATTATCAACACCACACAAAGCAATTCAAATATTATGAGTAAATAAGTAAATATATTACCAACACTATTTGCATATTTAATTAAGCACAACATTATTATGCTTGAAATAACAGAAAACGCATAACACCTGACCGGCGTTTTAGCGTGATAGCCGCCTGCAAACTTACGGATAGCTATAAAAGAAAAATAGAAAACTAAACTTTCAATAAATAAATTGAAACATAAACCTATTATCATAACAGTTGCAATATGTATTAATGATGATAAAATAATATTAACAGCATATTCGTAAAGTTCTTTATCTTCGTTTTTTATAAGGTCGTTTGATACAAAAAACTCTATGAGTTTCGAACTAAACTTTTCCATTACTTTATCTTTTTAAATGCATCAAGTTTTGTTGGAGCCTTAGGCTGATACATTACAAAGCAAGTGGACGTATTAGCATTTATTGAAAGTGCTAATGTAAAACAAGCAATAATTGCAGGTGAAATTTTGCAGATAATGGTTTTAATTGTCTTCATAGTATTATTTCCTCCTTTTGTTGGAATTTTAACACATATTAAAAATAAAAACATAATTTTTGCAAAAATGATATCAATTTCATTCAAAGTGATGTATTTTTCTAATTATTTCGTCAAAAATAAAAAATTTATACCTAAAACAATGACATTTTTTGCAATATATGTTATAATTATGTCATAATTCACGGGAGGTTTTCCTTTTGAAAGTATTGATTTGTGACGACGACAAATATATTGCCGATGAAATACAAAGCAAGCTGACTGAATTTACGGATAAGCATAAAATATATTTTGATATTGATGTGTTTTACAACGGCGTCGCTCCTATGAAAAGCGATGCCAGTTATGATATGGCGTTTATCGACATTGAAATGCCGCAGGTAAACGGGCTTACTTTGGCGGCTCATTTAAAAGCTTTTAATCCCAATATAATTATTTTCATAATTACTTCCCACGAGTCTTATCTTGACGACGCAATGGATTTGGATGTGTTTCGCTATCTGTCAAAGCCTATTGACAATGACCGTTTTTTCAGAGCATTAAATACGGCTATTAACTATTATCATTCCAATACTCAAATAATAACTCTTGAATACTATGACGAGTATTATTCTGTTTTCACAAGCGATATAGTATATATAACTATTGAAGAAAGAAAGGCTGTTATTATAACACGGCAGAAGAAGTATTATACAAATAAAAAATTAAGTTATTGGAAAGAAAAACTAAAGGATTACGATTATTTTGCACAACCGCATTACAGCTATCTTGTTAATCTGAGGTATGTCTCGGATTTTAATAAGACTCAGCTTAATATTAAAGTAGATTTAAAAACTGAAACTCTACCTATATCTCAAAGGAACTATTCAAACTTTAAAAAGGCATATTTTGCATACATAGGGGTATAAAAATGGTATATACAATTTGCTATGCACTTATTTTTCTTGCAGAAATTCTGATATCACTATTTTATTTTGAAAACAAATTTGAAAGAAAGGCAAGTAAAAAGTTTCTGATAATCTCATTACCGACAGCTTATACAATTCTGTACTTTGCAAGGCTGTTTAATATAACCGTTGTAAATATGCTCGCATTTTTTGTCTGCAATTTCTTTTTGCTTCGTCTTTGCTACAAGGCAAAAATAAAGTCCGCAATATTCCATTGCAGTATACTTTTAGTATTTAATGTTACTACAGAATTTGTTGTTATGTTATTTTCAGCTGCCATACTCGGGACTGAACTACTCGCCTGTCTTGATAATTCGGTAAACCTTATTTTTCAATCAACCATCAGCAAACTGCTTTATTTTTCTTCAATGTATATACTGTCTAAGGTATCATCAAATGAGCGTCGTAAGGAAAGTCCTGCTACGTCGCTTATGCTGTTTCTTCTGCCAATATCAAGTACTCTGATTATATATGCAATATTATATTCACTTGCAGAATATGAATTAGGACAAGTCTTTTTAACCTTGCTTTTAATCGGCATAGTGGTGTTGCTTTTTTCAAACATAGCGGTGTTCTGGGTTTATGAATTCACTCTGAAAACTCAGAGCCGCAATATGGAATTGGAATATGAAAAGCAGAAACTAAAATCTGCAGCTGAGTATTACGATTTACTCAATGAGCAAAATGAAAACTCAAAAATTGTTATGCACGACATAAAACGGCATTTAAACGCCATTAAGAGCATCGCCAAAGACAAGGCTGTTACAGAGTACATAGACGATTTTATTGAAGACTTCAGCATAAATAAATCTGTTGATTACTGCAACAATCCTATGGCCAATTCAATCGTCAACAGGTACAAATCCTTCTGTGACAAGTTCGGGGTGAAGATGAATATTGACATCAGAAGTGCTGATTTTAGCTTTATGAGCGAACCCGACATAACTGCTCTGCTTGACAATCTGCTTGAGAACGCAGTTGAAGCGGCACAAAATACAGAGAACGGATTTATAGATTTTTCGGCTTTCGTCCGCAAAAATAAATATCTGTCAATACAGCTTACAAACTCGGTCAAGAATATTGTAGCCGTCAAGAACAACCGCATAGCATCATCAAAAAAATCTGACGCAATACATGGAACGGGACTAAAAAGCATTAAAAGAGTAGTTAAAAAATATGACGGTGAAATAAATATGAAATTCAATGAGGATGATATGACCTTCACCTCAAACATTGTGTTTGAAATTCGGAGATAACGCAGTAATCGAATCATATAATTCCTTGACTAATGAAATGCATTATATAATGAGAAATTCCAATACCTAATAATACTGATATCAACAAGATGAGATCTAATTGATGGAATTAAGAATCGGAAAGAAATTGCAAATATAAAAGTTTTGCAGTTGGATTTATTGTTATTATTTTTGCCTATTAAACATTTTATATAGCAAGCTACTTTTACCCCCTTGTTCACGGTAACACTGTTCAGTTACGATTTATCTAGGCTTTTTCGAGTTTTATAATAATCATGTAAGTGCTTAAGTATCGCTCTTTAGAAATAAATTATATTTTCTTAGACTTATATAATCTATCTGCATTGATACTATTGTCTGTTTCAACAATTATTTATGTAATTTTGATGTTAAAAATCAAATTATAGTATCAGGAAAAGGAATATCTAATGAAATGTTTTAAAAATCGCTATAACAATTTATCATATATAATTTTCACAATACTATCTTTGTTTTCAATAAGTCTGATTTTTAACAATAATGTATGGTTTGATGAAGCTTATACACTGTCGCTAATTCAGCACAATTATTCCGAAGTAATTGAAATATTAAAATCGGATATGCATCCTCCGCTATACTTTATATCTCTGAAATTCTTCTGTGAGATTTTCGGTTATTCGATTTTAGTAACTAAAATTTTTTCGGTACTCGGTTACATTGCAACGCTTTTGCTTGGCTGTACCGTGGTTAAGAAGCATTTCGGTTCGGATACATCAATGGTATATATGCTTACTATAGGGGCAATTCCTATGTCGCTTTATTTCAGCGTTCAGCAGAGATCGTATCAATGGTCCATATTTTTTGTTACACTTTGCTTTACGGAAGCTTTGCTGTTTCTTGAAAATCACGGGACGCGGCATTGCGTTATATTTGTTATCACCGCTTTGTTTGCCGCGTACAACCACATTTACGCTTTGCTTGCGGTCGGCGTGATTTTCATTTTCGTGAATATCTATGCTTTTGTAAAAGACGGAAAGCTGATAAAAGCAATCATAATATCTGATATAGCTATGACGGTGGGATATTCTCCGTGGATTATCCCGCTGTTATATCAAACCGAGGCGGCTGCCGGTAGCTTTTGGCTAAAAGGAGTAGAACCGCTTTCGGTGGTTGTGTTTGCATCGGGAATTGTTATTTCGACGCTGATACTCGCCAAAAAGGAAAACCGCAGGTTATCTGTAATATTTGCGATAACCTGCGTATTAAGCGTTCAGGCGATAGGTCTGCTTGTGACAATTTTCATTCGCCCCTTTTACATAGCGAGGTACAGCGTTGTTATATCGGGAATTTTCGCGCTGCTTGTCGCTTTCGGCACACAACATATAAAAGAAAAAGTTAAAAATATTATTTGCGTATTGCTTTGCTCACTTAACGTAGCCTGTCTTATCGGCACGGGAATATTTGAATACAACCCGTCAATGAATAATTTTTTCAACCGCTTTGATGAAATAGCTTCTTCAACAGATACATTTTTATATTGCGACAGCTCATTCGGAATTTTGTCATATTATTATCCCGAAAACACGCATATCTGCACCTACAGTGAGCCTTGGTTTGTGGCATTTGATAATATAGAATGCATAAATAAAAACGAACTTTCCAATAAAATTCCGCCCAACGATACCGTTTGGTTTGTAAAGAATGAATTAACTAAAACACCCGAATATATACAAAGTAATTTTGATTTAGAGTTGGTTGATTCATTCAAATGTGATTTTAATACCTTTAATGTATATTTGGCTAAAAAATAATATGTATTATATGTTCTTACCATCATACTTTTATAATGTTTTATTTTTTATTCTATATAGCAAACTGCTCTTACCACCCTGTTCACGATAACGCTGTTCGGTTTCGATTAATCCGGCTTTTTTCAAATCTTTAATAGCTCTGCGGACGGTAGCAGGCGACAGCTTTATGTCGCCTGCTATTTTGTTTACTGAGGGCCAGCATTCGCCATTTTTGTTTGCTCGGTCGAGGAGGTAGGTATATACGGCTACGGCTCTGTGAGGTAAGTCCATTTGATACAGAAAAGTTAATCTACTCATTGCTGTTATCCCCCTGTGGTGGTCGCTCGGTTCTGACGACTACTTTTCCCTGCTTATTTTTGTTCTGTTCAACGCTTGAATTTTCGGGTTCTTTTGTTGGCTCATCTTGCTGTGCTGATGTTGGTTCATCCGCATCAACAATATCTTCACACTCAGTCTGTTCTGCATTTGGCGAGGTTTTAAGATTTTCATTTTTCTTCTTTTTTTCACCGCTTGCTTCATCAAAATCCGAGTTGGTAACAGGCTGTTCAAAGTATTGAGAACAGTATGTCTGAATTATGTTATTGAACAACTCCGAACGGTTTGCGTAATGAACTTCACGATTGCCATTTTCCTGAAATTCTTTCAGAATTGTCCAGCCATTGTGCTCTGCGAATTCTCTGCACGAGGTTTTCTGCATTGGAATATCATCTTTATCAACCTGACCTTTGGTTGATACTCTGTACAAGCAATATACTCTTTTCATTTTATCACCCATTCATACGATTTTTGCAAACCAACAATACTACATAACTTCTATAATATCCAGCGAAATCCAAAAAATAAATTGAAATAAATTCAGCATCCAATCTGAGTTTTCATTCTGTTCTCAAATGTATCCAAAAGATTTTCAAGAACATTTCTTTCGACCTGTAAATTTCTGTTTTTGGAAAAGCAGATAGTAACCTTGCAGTCGTTTATAACAGATTCTATTCTGTGTTCTGAATCAATGTTATTTTCATTTATATAGTTTTCGTTCAAATTATCACCTGTTCCTTATTTTTTGTTTTTCTTATTTTTATAATCTTTCATCTGCTCATCAGCTTTTGCCGCTGCATTGCACAGGCACATAACGCAAACGCCGATAAAAGCACCGACAAAAAGACCAATCATAAATCCTAACATTTTAACACCTTCTTTCAGTAATTTTCTTCTAAATACCCCGACAGCAGAAAACAAAAAATCTTCTGCTGTCGGGATAAAATCAATCGTTTTGGATAGTTCTAATTTTCACGCTATCCTATTGTCGCTATTTATCCTCGATGCCCTGCGACAAGGAACACATCAGACGGCATTGCATTATAGCCTCATTGGAATTTCACCACCGTGGGGATCTCCCACAGCCGCCATCTTTGGTTGCGACGGTTCTATCACGCTCGACTTTTGACTTAACGGAAGTATCATTATCCCATCTGCCTGTCATCGCCGTCATTGAATTTGCCTTTCAATGTCTGAGTCCTGAAGATATATAAAATATGTTCGCTCATGTGGCTTGTCCGTTCCGAACAGCAGAAGGAAAGTATCTGATGTGCTGATATTCAATTTTCAAAGAGCAAGACCTGTTCTCTGAAAAAAGAAAACAGGCGAAAGAATTTTTATCCCTTCACCTGTTTCCTCACTTAAAAGCTAAAACACACCCCTAATTTATAAATTTTTTAAAATATTTTTGATTTTTTCTACTGCACGATACACCGATCTTTGCACACATTGATAAGTACAGCCTTCTTCAAGTGCTATTTTATCAAAAGTTTTTTCTTCAAAATAGTACTTTTTCAATCTGCGTTTTTGCACATCGGGCAATTTGCTTATTGCCATATGCAAATTTTCCATAACCAAAACATCTTCAAAATGTTCTTCTAACGATTGACTAACAGCAACATTCTTTTTATTAAGTGTCTTTTCATACACTTCAGAATGTTCATAATGTCTGTCATATTCATTCATTTGAGAAATATCCTCTAGTTCAAATTTATTAAAGCTATCAAATAATTTCTTAGATAACTCTACTTTCTGAATATGGTTATTAACATCAATAAACAAAATATAGTACTTTCCGCTTTCTGTAGATAATGTATAGGGATTATATTTATCTTTTCTTCTCTTTTGACGCTTGTCCATTTAGTTATCCTCCAATCAATCTAAATTTATTTCGGATTGATTGGAGGACTTCTGTTTTGAAAAATCATAATTGCCCTTTCTGCTTTCAACGCAAAAAGGGCAAAAAATAATGTCGACAGGTAATAGCATTAAAAGCTATAACTTGTCGGCATTTCGTAAGCTCGTTCCTACTGATTAAATCAGCGTTTCCGGCTATAGGCTCGTACTAAGTTTCTATATTTGTTTTTCAAAGATTTGCTTTTATCAAAACAAGTAGCGCTTGTGCGGCAGATTCAGTGGGAGATCGTGTCCCACTATTGCGTTTAGATAAGAGACACCGCCTATAGAATTATCTGTTTTGTTATACATCCACATCAACTGCAACAAATGATTTGCATATCGGACACCTTGTTTCAGTATTATGTATCCCTAATTCTTCTTGCTCCAATACGCTTACTTGTGGTATGTTGAAATCAGACAGATTTAGTATCATTAATTTTCTGTTGCAACTCGGGCATCTGATATCAAACTTAAACAAAGTTTTTTCGTTTACTTCAACCACTATTTTTTCTCCTTCCATATGTACTTGATTGTACACACCTGTTTTAAAAGAAAATCCAAGTTGAAGCACTCGGATTTTCTTCGTTTATAAGTACTTTTTAGTTATAAATTCGATAAAGATTTGCCAATCCTCATTGTTTGCACCACATCGTTTAGCTAATCTCAACGCTTTGAGTACATTTTCGCTTTCTTTAATGTACAAAAGTAAATCAGGGGCTAATGATAAATATGATTTTGATTCCGCCGCTAAATCATAGAATATTTCTTTTTCTTCCGCAGACAAACATAATTTATTCGCTATTGCTTCTATTATTTCAATATTAGGGGCGGCTCTTAAACCGTTTTCTATTTTTGAAAGATATTCAGGAGATATGCCTATCTTCTTTGAAAAATTTCTAAGAGAAATCCCTGTATCAATTCTTTTTTTATTTATAAATGCACCAAAAGTTTTTTTCATTTTAGTACATCCTATATTAATCAATAAAGTTCAACTGTTCTAAAAACCATATTATTATTTTTTTAGAACCTGATACAATATGAGCTTCAACTGTCATGCCTGATTTCAATTCTTTTATTTCCCCTGATAAATTTGTTAAAGATGAACTTTCAAGTGTAGCCTCTGCTTTATAGTAAATCTTACCACTTGATTCATCAGCAAATGAATCGGCTGAAATGTCAGTGATTTCGCCATACACTTTTCCGTAATCAGTTGAAGAAATGGATGATACCATATATTCAACTTTTTGTCCTATTTTTACATCTGATATTTCAGTATTAGGAATGTATAGAATTGTTCTTAATTCATTGTTTGACGGCATAATTTTTGCTATTTGCACCCCAACTTGAACGGTATTTCCGACAGATAATTCATCGTAAAATACTATCTGTCCAGAAATTTCAGCTGTTATAACCGAATTTTCTAAAGTTTCATTAACAGATAACAATTGCATTTCATATTCAGTCTTTGCATTTTCAAGGGTTGATATTGTACTATCAACAGATACAATCATATTTAGCTTAGCCTGTTCTTTAACCTGATTTTCTGAGGTCGAAGAAGAAAAGCTATCCAAACTTACACTGGTTTTTTCTTTGGTAGCGTTAAGAGATTCAATTTCGGTATTCAAATTATCAATTTTTTGATTCACTTCTAACAAAAAAGCGGTTTTCAAAGACTCTTTTTGACTCATAGCTGAATCCAACTGTACTTTTACTTCATCTACTTGTGATTGAGTAACTCCATTGCCGATTTGTTGCTTTAAACTTTCATATGTATGTTCATATTCTTTTATCTGAATATCCGCATTGTCTATACTTTTAATATAGTTATTATAATAAGAAATTAACATACTATTGGAACTTGAGAAAGTTAAATTATTTTCAACCGCATTGATAATGTTATTGTATTCTTCAATTAACTTACTATCCTTATCAATACTATCCTGAACCGATTGCAAAGTTACATTAGCTTCTTTTTTTGAATTCTTGTTTTGGTTGTCGGTATCGTATATTTGACCTAATGATACTTCTAAATCATTAACATATTTTTCATACTGATTATAGTACTCTATTTCTTCATTTGATTGTGAAAAAGTATTCTCACCCTTTTCAACACATTCTTTTAGTTGGTTGTTATATTTAATTTTTTCTTTATATTCCTCAATATTAGTAGTTAATGCTTCTTTCTGAGATTCGGCAGAACCTGTATCCAAAGTCAATATTGTATCTCCGGCTTCCACAATATCTCCATTTTCAAAATTAAGTTCTTTAATTTTGCCACCATTTATTGCCGAAATGATATTTGTAGATGCCTGCGGACGAATTTCTCCGCTGACAGTTGAATATTCATCTATTTCACCAAAAAATGACCACAAGAGCAATGTAATAACAATTATCAAAATAATAAGAATGAAAATCAAAATTGATTTTGGTGCTTTGCGCTCCATAACCTCTCTGCTGTCGCTCAAATCTTTTATATCAATTATTGTATTTCTCAAAGTTCTCATCTCCATTCTGAACCGGCAATTGTTCCTTCCAAAGATTATAGTAATTTTTCTTGTCATTCATTAATTCAGTATGACTTCCTTGTTCAATAATTTCGCCATTTTCCATAACATATATCCTATCACACCTCATAATTGTACTTAATCTGTGTGCAATAATTATAGTTGTAATATTATTGGAGAGCTCATTAATTGTCTTTTCAATTGCCTTTTCTGTAATAGAATCCAGATTACTTGTTGCTTCATCCATAATCAGTATATCAGGCTTCTTTAAAAGAGCTCTGGCAATAGCAAGTCTTTGCTTTTGTCCGCCTGACAGGTTTGCTCCGTTTTCTTCCAATAAGGTTTCATATCGGAGCGGCATTTTTTCGATAAACTCATTTGCTTTACTCAACTTGCAAGCTTCAATGATTTCATCGAGAGTTGCATCTTCATTTCCGAGCATAAGATTTTCTCTGATTGTACCACTGAACAGAAAGATATCCTGTGATATGTAAGCAATCTTATCTCTTAGTGACCCAATATTAATATCCTTAATATTATAATCACCGAACATAATTTCACCCTTTTCAAACTCATAAAAATTCATTAAAAGTTTAACTAAGGTAGTTTTACCCGAACCGCTTTCTCCTACTAAGGCAATTTTCTCGCCGGGCTTAATATTCATATTAATGTTTTTCAGCACCAACTGACGAGTGCCATATCTGAAATCAAGATTTGATATTTCAATCTCTTTATTTAAAGAAACATCTTTGATCTTATTTTCTTCATTTTCTTTTTTTTCGGGATCAAGATCGAGAATTTCACCAAGCCTGTCAGCTGCAACAATTGCAGTCTGCATTGTAGGCTGTAAATTTATCAGATTTTTTACGGGGTCAAGGAAATATGCAAGCAAAGCATTAAATGTAATTAATTCGCCTATCGTTAAGTTGCCATTTAAAATGTTTATAGTTCCAACCCATAGAATAACGGTCTCACCAATAACATAAACTGCATTTGTCAAAGACTGTTGACTATTTGATAGAAATCCGCCTTTAAATATACTTTTTAAAAATTTTATAAATAATTTTTCTGTCTTATACTGTGCTTTTTCTTCAGCATTAAATGATTTTACTGTTTCAATACCATTTAAGCTCTCTACCAAATAAGATGTAACCTGTGAATTTTCTTCCATCTGCTTTTCATTTATCTTTTTTATTGGTTTATTGTAGCAGAAAACAATAATTCCATATAATATAAGTAAAATAACGGAGATACCAAACAATAACGAATTTTGTGTATATAAAACTATTCCACCCACTATAGCCATAATTGTGTCAATCATAATTGTAAGAGTTGCACCGGAAATAGCATTACGAATTTTTGAGGCATCCATAAATCTTGAAATAATTTCTCCGACTTTTCTTGTACCAAAGAAATTCATAGGGAGCTTCAACACATGCTGATAGTACCCCAATATCAAGGGTATGTCCAACTTCTGACTAAGATATAGCATAAGATGATTTCTGAAAAACTCCAAAAGTATTTTGAATACATACAGCAATATGATCCCGATAGAAATTATGTTCAAAGTTTTTGAAAGTGAATTAGGTACTATGTCGTCCATAATAAACCTGAAATAAAATGATGCAATTATTCCAAAAACAGTAACTAGTAAAGAAGCTAAAAATATGGTTAACAATAACTTTTTTTGAGGTAACAAAAGCTTAAAGAATTTAGAAATCGTGCTTTGCTTTTCATTGCCCTTTTCAAAATCAACTGTAGGCACCATTAAAATTAAAACGCCTGTCCAGATATTAAAGAAATCATCTGGTTTGTATTTTACAATGCCCTTTGCAGGATCTGCAATAACCACTTCTTTTTTAGTTATTTTATGTACAACAACGTAGTGCATCAGACTGCCGTCAACAATAACATGAGCAATTGCAGGGAGAGGAAATTCAGAAAAGAACGCCTCCTGATTGCCTTTTACACCCTTTGCCGTAAAACCAAGCTGTTCTGCCGCTTTTATCATACCATATGCATTAGTACCCTGTTTATCTGTTCCTGCTACTTCTCTTATTTTTGATATTGATAAATTCAAACCATATTGTTTTGAAATTGTGGCAAGACATGCAGCACCACAATCAGTTATATCATGTTGTTTAACACAACAATATTTCATAGTTTAATACCTCAACTTACGATTTATTTTTATTTATTAAGTTGATAATTATTCCTACTAGTAAACCTGATGAAACACCTAAAGAATTACCTAATACTAAACCTATACCAAGATTTTCTTTAAAAAATATGGAACCAATAATTAATCCTGCGATATTTCCGAAAGTAACACCAAAAATAATTGATATAGCTATGATTGTCGTTTTTTTCATTATAATTATCCTCTTTCTTAGTGAAAAAAATAAAAAACAAACTTTCCAATTCCATAGCCAAGTCCATAAAGACACATACCAACAATGAGTATCTTTAACATTTTTGAGTTAATAGATGTAGATACATTTCTAACTAAATGAGCAAATTTCTCAAGCATCTATTTCTTACCTCCATATTACTTACCAGTAAAATAATCAAGAAATCTAGAGGAGGATATGTGGTATACACATATCCACCTCGTGTGTAGATTATTTTAACGAATTTAAAAATTGGCATACCGAAATAATGAACAATAAAGTCATTATTACGAAAGAGCCATTGGGTATATTTATCTGTGTGTGAAACTTCATTACAATAATCCCAATGTAAGTAATTACAGATAATATTGCCAATATCAAATTAATTGTCTTATTCATAATCTACTCACCTAATTTCATCCAAAGTAATATTTTGTGATTTTGCCAACCGCATAACCAAGTGCGAGCATTAAACCAAACAAACCTACTGGGTCTAAACCACCATCAATTTTTTGCATTTCTTCAGGTGACAGCTCACAAAAACCTTTTGTTTTAATTGAATTCATAACAATCCCTCCATTTTATGTTTATTCGCACCATGCATACCATACTCCAAGCCCAAAACAAGCTATAGAACCAACAACGATCCAAAAAGTCGGACCAATTCCACCATCAAGATTTTGCATCTCGTCAGCACTCATTTCGCAAAAACCTGTTGTTTTAATCATTTCCATGATTATGTACCTCCATAAATTTAAAATTATTTATATTCAAATATATTTTTAACACAGTATGCGCACTTCCGTGTTATAAAACATATAGAACATACTGAATTAATTAAATAATTCGCTAAATATCACTTTTTTCGATACCGATATAAATATCTACAATCATATCATTTATTTCCGACGGAACAGTTGCACCTTTTACTGTAATATTATAAAAAGGTGTAATTGGTTTTAGTTTGTTATCATTAATGTATCGTGCCAAACTCTCCATCTCGGCGTTCATATTCTGAGGATTTCCTATATGCCTAAACATAACAGCATTTTCTATCATAAAACTGTCTTTGAAAATATAATCTTCAACGGATGACATTACACCGCTAATCGGTACTATCAGTTCAAAATCAAACAACTGATTATTTTTGTCGTTTTCAATAGCATGTATTGCCGTTATAACCGGTCCGTTTATTTCTATGTTTGCTTTTTTGATTACTTCTCCGGCTTTTGCTATTATATTGTTTATCGACTCCTGTCTTACATTACCTCTAAATGTAAGCACATTTTTTACCGAGTATTCTTTATTTCTAACTATCTCCATTTTCATTATTCCTTTCTAAAACATATTGAATATATATATTTCGAATACTACTATTTAATTTGGCATCATTTGATAAGCATTGAATTAAACAGTCAACATATTTAGCAGCTCAACCATTTTAGTTTTTAACTAAGTCATAGAAATCACCAATAAAAACACTTGAAAAATTATCCAGAAACTCTTGAATTCCTATTGATTTAACCGTATCATATTTCACTGTTTTAAAATAAATAAATTTCTTATCCATTTTTTCAATAAAAAAATATTGATGATACGGACTTTCAACTTTATTTAAATAGGCTATTATAGGAAATTGTTTAACCTCTTCAAATGAATCTGCATTATTTATATAAACAGCACATATATTATTATCATAATTTGATAAATATTTTTCTACATATTGAGGATGTATTCCTTTCTCAAAAGAATTGCATTCTATAATTTTCATAGCGGATAATGAATTAGATACTTCCGAAAAAGTCACATTGCATTTTTTATTTTTTAGAAATTTTAGCACCGCCCAAGTTGCAGAATCTGAATGTGAGAATGTAACTGAACTTAAAATAAAATTTTTAATCATCATATAAGTTTCTTCATAATTCAGTCTTAAATATTCTATAAATGTTATTGCTTTAGGAATAAGTTGATACTTTAAATCACAAAGAAAGTCATTTGGTTCATATAATGTTTTACTTCTTAAATATGAATTCGCCATACATTCTCCAGCACATATATTTTTACACCAACAATCATTACATTTTTCACTCATCTCTATATTTGAATTCATAAATGTAGCTTGTTTTTCTTTATCAATACCATCATAGATATTTCCGACGTAAAAATCCCTATTCCCATTCATTACAGAACAGGCATACAAGTCCCCATTCTGGTTAACTGCAAATTTACTTCGCCCTGCGGGACATCTAAATTTTGGTATATTTCCTTTAAAAAAAGCTTTTTTAATTAACACTCCAAAATAATCATCACCACGAATTAATGGCATTATGTATTCGTTATTTCCCGCCTTAATATTATTGATAATCAAATTTAATAATTTATTGTAATGAAACAAAAGATTATCAATATCAATTTTATATAATGATGTGTCTGAATCGGTATAATCTCGAACAAAATGCATACTAATCGCACTTACACCTAAAGAATATAGATGAGAATAAATTTCATCTACATCTTCATTCTTATGAGTAATTGTAACTGCTAAGCCTAACAAATCATTGTTTAGTTTGTCAATTCCTTTTATTAAGTCATTATAAATTGGTTTTCCACTTTTATATTGTCTATTCATATTTTGTTTTTGATTACCATCTATGCTTACTCCATAAATTATACATTTACTATTATGTAAGTAGTCCGCAATTTCATCAGAAACCAATGTTGCATTTGTTGCAAATTTAATTAAAATTTGCTTTCCAATTTTATTTCTCAGTCTGTCACAATACTCATCCAACTTTTTTATTAAATCAATTCGCAATAAAGGCTCTCCTGAACCAGACAGGTCAACTGTATACATGCTTCCATTCGCACCATAATTCAACACTATGTAATTAATTGCTTTAATTGCGGTTTCTAAAGAAATCTCATCACTAGACAAGTAATCTTCATTCCCAAAACAATATTTGCATTTCAAGTTACATTTTCTAGATGGATGAATACAAATTGTATACTCATTTACTTTTGTTTTTCCATCACTATAATAATTTTTATTACTATTTAGGATTTTAATAAATTTATCTAATTTTTCCGGGAAATTTAGATTTATAAAACTCAAGAATTCTTCTTCAGATATTTCTTCATCTATATCTAATTCATTAATAATTGAATCATTTGGTAGATATATATAGTTATTAATATCGCATATATATAATACACTAATATCAAAACCTTTTAGTAGTTTTAATCTCACTTATTTTCTCCTCCGTAGCTACAATCTAATTTTTTAGTGTTAAAAATAACACCTATTACAGAAATGATAAAGATTATAATTGAAATCGCAATAATCGGTATTTCATACGCCTCGAAATTTAAATTATTTATGTTGTATTTAATAAACGTAACCATAAAATTGTACGCAGAATGTATTAGTATACCGGGTAATATTGAATTGTATTTATCAAAAAGGTAATTATTAAACAAGCCCAATAGAGTTGCAAACAATACTGTAAAAACAGACGATGAAAAATGAAGGACGCCGAAAATCAATGAAGCCAAAAGCGACGATACCCATTTGGGAAAAGCCTCTTTCAGCGTTGAGTAGATTAAGCCTCGAAAAGTAATTTCCTCGGCAATCGGAGCAAATATACACTTTGCGGCAAACAGTAACGCCACATTAATTTCAGTCACCGAATTGTATAAATCATTTGTGCCTGAAGCGTCAATATCTCCCAAAAAGAATTGCACGCAATTCATCAGAAGCATAATAATAAAATATATCGATAATCCAAAAAGGATAAAAGATAACGCAGATGACAGGGTTATCTTATTTAGTTTTATACTGTACGCAAAACCGGCTTTCTTTTTAAATTTAAAAATCAAATAAAAAATTAATATAATTAACGCGCAGGCAATCATCTCAACAACGTAGGTTGACAATTGAGGCAAATTAAAATTCATCATATTCAAACATATATATGCCAATGAAACTAACAACGCGCATATTAACGGTGCAACCGAAAAAATAAAAAAATATCCTACAGATTCGCATATTGCTTTAATTTTTTTCAATACTATTCCTCCGAAAAAATAAAAAATATGGTAATTTAAAAAAGTATAATAAGAAATATATAATTAATTATATATTGATGGTACACTTATAATATAGCAATAGAATAATATTTAAATGCTAATTATTTTCATTAGCATACAGTTGGTGCATATGCAGTAATGGTACCGAGTTCAAGCAACCATTCTACAGCATCTGTCCAATCCGGCAATAAATCCCACCAACTAAATTTTCCGCCAGTTGTTGACATTTGACTCTCTTCAGACAATGTTTTGAAATTATCGATGGTTTCAAATGCCCAATCTACTCTTTTCATATTTTCACCTCTTTTGCGATTTATTAATGGCATGTTCCAAATATAATATCAATTAACCAATCCGTAACTACATACGGACCTGTTGGAATTGGCATTATATTAAAGCCGCCTACTGTTGATTCTTGAGAATGCTTTGACATTAATGAAAATTCATTATCAAGAGCATATAAATCCCATTTTACTTTTTTCATTTTTCACCTCAATTTAGCTTGCTTGTATTTTGGCGAGCATTTTACTTTGATTTATGCTATATCTAAATGTACCATCAATATATAATCAACACTTATATAATGGTTTTAATATAATACAACATAGAAGTAGATGAAATGAAAAATCTGTAGTAAAATGTCAGGAGAACGGCGTAAGATGTATTTGCTTTTCTTATTTTACATTAAACCATCAAATAATTCAATAAATATTATTTACACTAAACCTATAAATTAGTTTACAGTTAAGATATACATTGTACAATTATTTCAGGTGATAATATGATTGACTATGTTGCTATAGGCAGAAAAATTAAAATGTACAGAAAGCGATGTTATAAAACTCAATCAGATTTAGCGGAAGAATTAAATGTTTCTTCCAAATATATAAGTGCTATTGAACGCGGTGTGGCAAAAGTATCATTAATACGATTAGATGAGATAGCTTACCTGCTAAATATACAAATAGTCGATCTATTATCTGATTCAGATATGAATAAATCTTCTTACGGAGATGCTGAATTAACTGAGCTTACAAAAAATTGGACTCCAAAACAAAAATCAATATTAATTGATGTTATTACTACTTTAAACAGAAATAAAAATATGCTATAATAAGTAAAAATGTCTATTGTTAAAACAATAGACATTACTTAATTAACCAAAAATAGATTTGAAGAAATGCATTATAAAGTTATACATATTATATCACCCCCCCGAGGCAATACAATATCAAAAAACATAATGCAATTACCAAAAATTGGCGCAAGGTGATATATTATAAGCGTAAGATGAAGTGATACCTATGAGAATTGCTATTTGTGATGATGAAAAATCATTTTCTTCTGTTCTTAAATCTAAAATATATGATTATTCTAATCTTCATAATTGGGAATCTGTCGTTGACACATATGATTGTGGATACGATTTGATAAACACTAAAATCAAGTACGATATTATCATACTTGATTATCAAATGGAGCAAATTGATGGATTGGAAACAGCAAAATTACTGCGTTCAGGAATCAATAAATTTTCATGTATTATATTTTTAACAAGTTTTCCGGAAATCGCCATTTCTGCCTATGATGTTGATACATATAGGTTTGTTGTCAAAAGCTCTTTATTTGACGGACTATATAAAGCTTTAGATGATTTTAGAAAAATCATAAAGGTAAACTATGATATTTCCATTAAGTCTAGCAATGAATTTATTACTATAAATACAGGAAAAATAACTTTTTTAGAAGTTCAAAACAAAAACAGCTTTTTACATTTAGATAACGGACAAATGTATGAAACTAAAAAATCCCTTACTGATTTATACAAAGAACTCCCGCATACACACTTTTTTAGAATTCACAAATCATTTATAGTAAATTTTATGCATATTTCAGAAAGAGGACAAAATTATGTTAAAGTCAGAAATTACGATTATGAACTACCTATAAGCAGAAATTACTTATCTAAGTTTAAGCAAAAATACTACAATTATTTAAAAGACTTATAATTTGAGGGACTTAATGAATTGGAATGCTATTATTGAAATTATCACACTACAAATTACTTTGTATGTTATTTTTATAAAAGTGCTAAAAAAACAAATAAAAAAATGTATTTTTCTTCATCCCATAATTTCAATAATTGTATTTTTTCTCTTAGAAAAAACTAATTATAATAATGCTATTTTCTTTTTTTCAAACATAATATTATATTTTATTCTTCCTATAATTTCTTTAAAAAAAGCAAAGATAAAACAAATTATATTCATCTCTTTTGCAGTTGTTGGTATGTTTTCGCTAATAAATTCAATTACTTCATTTCTATTTCTATTATTTAACGTTGACATATTTATATCACAAATATTAAATATTATTATAAATATTGTATTAGTATTACTTCTTATATTTTTATCTTATAAAAGTGATGCATTTTATATCCATTTCAAGAACATAATACTAACATCTAAAAGTGTAAAAATAGTATTTATTATGTCTTTATGGATATTATTTATTCTCATCTCATTGCTTACTGTTATCCTATCTCAATATCCCGATACACCAATAATTACACTAGCTTGTTTTTTAATCATTTTAGTTTTAATAATTTCATTAGTAGTAATTTATTTACTTATTATGAATAATATAAAAAGTACATATTATAAAAAGTTAAATACTACTATACAGAATAATATGATTAAGCAAGTTAATCACTATGAACGTTTGGCTGAAGCAAACGAAAGCCTTCGAAAATTCCGTCATGACTTTAACAACTTAAAAATTGGTTTATTTGCTTATTTGCAAAATAACAATATAACTGGTGCTATGCAGTATATTGAAGATTGTAATCAAATCATCAAAACAGATAATTTATTTCATACCGGACATTACATTGTTGATGCGTTATTTTCTGATAAAGCAATCACTGCTCGGGAGAATAATATAAATATTTCTTTTAGTGGTTTGATTCCTCAAAATATATTAACCCCAGTGGATTTGTGTATGATTTTTGGCAATGCATTAGATAATGCAATTGAAGCCTGCCTAAAAATCGACAATGATAAGGCTAAATCAATATCAGTCTCAGTAAAACAGAATAATGATTATATTTTTGTTACTTTTACAAATCCCACATTTGAAAATGTTGAAATTAAAAACAATACAATTATAACAACTAAGGAGAATCATGATATACATGGCATTGGTTTATATTCTATCAAACAAGCCTTAACAAAATACGATGGTCATATGAATTTGCATTGTGAAAATAATTTATTTACTACTGAAATTGATTTTTGTATATCAAAATGCTAGTAATATAAATGTTATTTAATTCTTATTTTATAAAGAAGACTGGTCTTACCTCCTTTTTCACGATAACGCTGTTCGGTTTCGATAAGTCCAGCTTTTTTCAAATCTTTAATTGCTCTGCGGACAGTTGCAGGCGACAGCTTTATGTTGCCTGCTATTTTGTTTACTGAGGGCCAGCATTCGCCGTTTTTGTTTGCTCGGTCATAGAGGTAGGTATAGACTGCTATGGCTCTGTGTGGCAAGTTCATTTGATATAAAAATAATAATCTACTCATTGTAATTTTCCTCCTGCGTAGGTCTTGTTGTTCTAATCGGCACTTTTTGCTGTTTCGTATTTGTGTTCTCTGCCAGTTTTTCCTGTGGTTCTGATTCTTCTTCGTTTGGCGAGGTCTTTAGATTTGCGTTTTCTTGATTTGCTTCGCCATTAGCTTTTTCAAACTCCACATCGACAACAGGATCTTCAAATAACTGTGGACTGTAAGTTTGAATTATTTAGGAGCAAAACCACCAAAGATTGAGAGCTGTGTATTATCTATGATTACATCCGAACCCTCTTTGCCGTAGTTGCGTTCAAGCTGTGCAAAGGATTGAATTATCGGCACTATCTGCAATCGTCTTGAACGAGATGCTGAGAACATCATCTCTGCCGAATCAATCTTCGGCAAGGTTCCAAATTCATCGCAGAAGAATACACAGCGGTTTTTCAGCACACATCCATTTTCATCTGCAACGGATAATATTTCTCGATACAACTGTTGGATAATAAGTGAAACCATAAAAAATATGTTGGAATTTTCCTCCGGCATTACAATGAATATTGCACACTTTTCATTACAGAATTTCTCTGCGTCAATCTCCGTATCAAAGCATAAAAGCTGTTCTAACTCACTATCAAGAAAAGCATTCAGCCTAGAAAGTGCCGTACTCATAACACTTGACATACTCTGCTCGGCTGTGTTGAGAGCCGCCCCTGCAAACCATTTTGCCTTGTGGTCGTCGGGAAGATAGTCCATTAATAGCTGAAACTGATTTTTGCCTTTCTTGTTGGTCGGGGCGAGTAATTCCTGAATGATTTTGAATACCGAAACAATATGCCTTTCTTCAGGTTCGCAGAATTCCGAAACAAGCAGAATGGTTGCTGTTAAAAGTCCCTCTGCCGCATCATAAAAGTAAGCGTTCTGTCCGAATGAAGCCGAGTCCATACCTGAAAGAATAATCGTTTTTGAAATGATTTTTGCGTATTTTTCGGCTCTTGCCTTGTAAACAAGCTGTTCGGGCTCGGCTTTGTATAAGTCCATATACTTATTCACAAGATGCAGAAGATTGTTGCCGTGAGAGCGTGTTGGGTTACGCAAATCTATTACTGAAATTTTGTAGCCGTAATACTTTTCTGCAATCGTTCCATAATTCCGAACTACATCACCCTTTGTGTCGGTTGATAAAAATGACATACCCGTTGCACAGGCATATTCAATGCAGGGATATAACCAATAGGCAGTCTTGCCGACACCGGCCGCACCAATCATCAGAGCGTGAACATCTCCTGTATCAACCATTGCGGTTGTTCCTTTTCTACTGTTCTTGCAACCGACAACTATTCCTTGTTCAGTTGGTCTGCTGTCAGGATTATTTCTCCACTCGTTAGGCTGAAAATCAATTCGTTTGTATGTTTTTTTGACTTCCTTTTTGGTCGCCCAACGAGCTGTGCCGTATTGCCCTTGTCCAACTGTTTTATTCTTTATTCGGTTAAGTGAATAGTAATTGCCGACCGTAGAAATTATTATGAACAGGGCAAACATTGAACCTGTGACAATAATAAGAGTTATAACACTTGACGGCATATTTCATCAGTCCTTTCACCGTTTAAAATATCCTCATTCCAGTCTTTATGAGTTGGAATGAGGATTTCGTTTTGGATATTCATTGAATTTAATTTTTCGGCTATGCGTTTATTTGCTTTCTGACCGACTTCGTCATTATCAAAACACAAGCACACATTTTTGATGTTCGGATTATCTTTCAGACATTGAAAAAGCACCCTGTCCGAAACGGAGCAGGATGCCGCATAGCTGTGACTTTTCCAATTTTCTTTACGCATTGAAATGTAGGAAAGCATATCAATGGGAGCTTCAAATAAAAATATCTTGTTGCTTGTACCGTTAAAGTGAAAGCTGTACTCGGGTTGACTGCCTGCAACATTTCCTTTATACGGATTACTCGTCACCGTTCCTCTCTTATGTGCGTGACGAGGCTTACCGCTTGAATCGTAACCGACAAATACCGCATTGTGATAATTGGCAGATTCATAAATCATTTTTCTCCTCACAAACTCAAAAAGTACATCCTTGTCAATGCCACGAGTCAACAGCAGATAAGAAAAAACTCTGCTCATTCTGTCATTTCTCGGCGGCAGTTCAAAGGGGTTATGCTCTTTTTCTATTGGTGGTGATGTTATGATTTGACCGCCGATACCGTTCAAAAGCATTTCCACCGCTTCGGCATAGTCCTTGTTGTAAAATCTGCGGACAAAACCAACCGCATCACCGCCTTTCTGTTCGTACTGATGATACCAGAGATGACCTCTGATTGTGACCTTTTGCGAACCGTCAAGCCATTCGTATTCAGAACCTGATTTCTTAACTTTCTCGCCCTGACTGATTAAAAAATTCGCAAGGTCTGTTCGCCTTGCCTGTTCTCGCTGTTCTTTTGTAAAATGAATGTAAGTTGATATTTTAATCACTTCCTTGTATATATTTTTCTTTTCTGCTGTAATATCTTATATTGGGGAGTTCTTCTCTTATCACTGTGACAAGAGGAACCTGTCAGTGTTTGAGTGCAGTTTCACCTTGGCGGTGTGATGATTTTTTGATAGACAATTTTATTCGTGTGTGCTATGATAATTGTAAAATAACTGATTGATAAATCGGAATTTGTAGTCGCTAGGGAGGTATTTGATGATAGGATATTATTATTGCTCATTGGACACTTTTTTGACCATCTTAAAAAATAAAGAAATATATCTTTCTGATCCATTGAAAATGAATGATAAATTAGAAATAAGGTGGTATTTGGACAGGTTGAATGATGATAATAAAGAAGATGCTTTTGACTCAGTCTTTGAAAGAATGAGGATACGTTCAGGATTAAAGTTTTCTTTTGATGATTTATTAAATTGTCTTAATTTCAAAGGACAGAGGAGTGTTTATATTTCATGTTTCTCTAAAAAGCAAGATTTATTAAGCCAGTGGAGAGCATATGCAGATGATGGAAGAGGAGTTTCGATTGGTTTTGATTTAAACAAGTTAGTGATTGCGGACAACTTTTGGATTGAAAACATAGAATATACCAATAATATAGTTGAAAATGAAAGAGAAAGTGATGTCGAAATTGTAGCTGATACAATAGGGACAGTAATTCGTAAAAATAATATTACTGATAAGAAAATGCAAATAGAAGTATTTTTACATGAACTAATTCCAGTACTTGCAAAATACAAAAATCCAGCTTTTGAGGAGGAAGCGGAAGTTCGCTTAATTTATTGTGATGATATGAAATTTGAAAAGATAATAAATTGTTATGGTGCATTTCAAGAAAAATGGGAATCAAAACATTGAAGCATGATTTTAGAACTATTGGAAATTGTGATATTACGGAGTTTGTAAGATTAAAATTTAATCCTGATTCTATTGTAGAAATATGCATAGGACCGAAATGTTTGTTAAATAAAAATGATATATTAACTATTTCAAAGGCATTACTGGGTACGGAACCAATTGTTAGAGTTTCAAAGTCCAGTTATCGTTAAGAGGAATCACAAATTCCAGTTTATTGAACTTACATTTTTAACCCCTGAGCCTGCTTTTTATCATTAATCTTCTGCTGTAATTTTTTATCTGTCCTCTGTACTTTCTGCCTTTCTTCAAATCTTAATTGATTTTGAATTATGTTACAGAGATAGCGCAGTAGATAAAGAGAAGAAACTGCAACGCTGTTTCGGTTGGTTTTAATTGAATAATGAGGATACAGAACACCTCTGCTTGAATCAAAGACTGATTCGGCAGAGGTGTTTTCTTCATATTCCAAGAGGTTTGAAACAGGTTCTTCGTCTGTATTCTCACTTTTCTCAATTTCATCCTCGGTGATATTCAATTTCATAGCTTCCTTGATTATTGCATTCTTGATTGATTTAAATTCCTTGTTGTCCACGAGCGGAATTCTTTGCGGCATCTCGTCCGTATAGGTTCGTATTGTGTTTTCTTTTTGCTCGTACCACAGGTCATACAGTTTTTTAATTCTGTCATCACTCGCCAGTTCTTCAACGATAGAATCAACCAACGCCTTTACATCGGGCTTTAAATAACCATAAACCTTTTTGCCTTTCGTTTTTGAAAGCCTATCTGCAAGTTTCAACAGCTTATTCTGAATTGACGCGCTGATATATATTTCAGAGTTGATTTTTGAAACTAAATCCTCTACAATGTCACGAGCCTCAGCACGGAGCTTATCCCTGTGTTCGGTTTGCCTTTCATATATGCACAATAAATCTTGCTGAAAAATATCTTTTGCAAACGATGAACGCAGATTTTCAACTCCCTTTTGCGTGAGATAGCCTTCATTTTCAACCGTTGAATATGCAATCAAATGCACGTGAGGGTGGTGGGATTCGTTGTGAAACGCTGCATACCAACGAAGATTTTGCATTGGGATTTTAAGATTTTTAGCAAGTGCTTCTGTCTGTGTGCGGAGCATATCTCTCCACCGAGCTCCGGTATTAAAGCCAAGCCGTTGTGCATCTTCTCTGCGAATAGAAATTATCGCAGTCCAGATATTACCCTTGTGTTTGTCAAGTTCTTCCGTTAATTTACTCAACTGAACCTGCACACCGTCGTCGGTAAACAGACCGTGTGAGCCGAATCTTTCAGCACGGGGGCGTGTAGCGATGTATTCCGCATAAGCTTTTATGCCTGAAATTTCGTAGGCGTAATCTTCCATAACTCTTGAGATAAAATCAGATGCCGAGCCTTGATTTTGCTTTTCAAGGTAATCAGCGTACTCAAACATATCCTTGCTGTCGGGAAAATCTTTTATAATTTTTTCAATTAAATGCTTCTGTTTTTCTGTTGCAGAAGCAAACTTTTGCGAGCTGTCAAACTTCTCAACTCCCTCACGGGTGGCAATATATTTTGCATAACCGCCTGCACTAACTTTACGGTTCGGCTTGAGATATTTAAACTTTGTAACTAACTTTGCCACATATAATTATCCTTTCTGCCAGTCGTATGCGTCGTCAAAGGAAAACGAACCATTGAGTCGTTTGACTTCCTTGATGCACTCGCCACGAAGCTTTGTAAGTGTCAGTTTGTCTATATCCTGTGATGAAGCAATAATATTCATTGTCATTGCAAGTTCAACCGCCAACTTAAAAATCAATCTACTCATTCGGTTGTCACTCTCGGCAACGATTGATTTCAAGGTTGAAGTAACCACATTGGGAAGATACTCGCTGTTGTCGTTTGACGAGAGATAGCCTGCATAGAAAATGATTGCCTTTTCAATAAACTCACTGCGACTGGAGCAGTTATCTTCCTTATAAATACCCTCGACCATATCAATTGTTGACTGCTTTATCCACAGTGCAAATTTCCGCTTAACTTCTTTTCTGTTATCCGTTTCATTCAAGTGCAAAACCTCCTGTTTTGTCACAACCCACAGTTGCAACTCCTTTATTTTTGGCATTCTATTCGGCAAATCAGGCAGTTAAATCCACAAGTACAACCCCAAGGCTGAAAATTAACCCCTATGGATTTTTGAGGCTGAAAAGTGCGAAAAACCGCATGTCAGCCGGCGTTGCCGTCTGCCGTGAACCGACACGAGGGAGCGACTGCAACCCCGTGTCTTTCTCCTGCTTAAAATTCCACCCTTGAAAAACTGCCCAAATTGCCGTAACTTCGATTTTTCACACCTTGCCACAAACCGCCCGATTTCGACTTTTATTCGATTTCGGATACTTTTCCGACTTCTCCTTTAAAAGCCGACACGAGGCGAATGTGGCGAGAATACCGCCGATATTCATTACTTAATCACTTTGCCGTTTATCACTTCAAAATTGCACTCGGTATATGACAGTCCGTACGCTTTGACTTCACGATTCAGAATATCAAACATTGATTGTTCTATACTGCGAGGGGATAATTTGATTTCATCACTCAAAGTGTCATAGCAAATCCATTCTTCGCTCTCGGGTGTGTCCTTTACAAGAATATCAAATCCGAGGAGCATTTTATCGGGAGTAGGAAATACTACGGCGTTGATTTTTACACAGCCGACTGTGAGTGAAGCAAAGAGAGTGTCGTGCTTGTCCTTTGGATTTTCAGAAAGTATTTTCTTGACTTCGTTCACAGACAAATACATTTTGAAAATATATTTATTGACGAGTTGCTTTTTCAATTTCTTTCTCTCGTTCATAAACTCATACCACCCATTCCCATATTTTCATCTTCATCAGGTGAATCAAACAGATTGTTCTGTTCAAGGCTTTCGTAGAATTTCTCCGCACTGTCATTCACGGCTTCGTTTAATACTTTTAAATCAAAACCGCAGTCCTTATAGCCTTGCGATACTGTATCGTAATAGCTTGCACCGGGCAATCCGAACTGCTGCTTAAGATTCATAATGTAAACCATTGCAGTCAATTCCGAACCGCTATTCAATTTCACAGGCAAGTCCTGCTTGAAGTAGTGAGAGGGATAGCCCTCGTAGCGGTCAAGCAGTTTTTCATCTCTCGGCTGAAGCTCCCACAGTGCAACGGGAACGGACTTACCGACGCAAGGTGCGATTGTCGCATAGGAACAGTGAGGCATACCTTTGAACTGTAATTCGTAATTTTCGACTATACCCTTTCCCACAAGTTTGGCTGTGGGGCAACGGTATTTCATCTGTTTAAGATTGAGGTTACTCCCATAAGCAATGTATAATTTTTTACTCATAATAGATTTCTCTCCTTACATACTCATAGCAAAACCCGAAGTATCTTCCTGCTCATCATTTGAAGCAGGATTGACTTCGGGTTCGTTGATATTTATATTTTCGTTTGTGTTATTAAGTTCTGCGGCTCGTTTTTGAGCAAGCCTTTCCTTTTGTTTTTCAGCCTGTGCAGGATCTTTCCATGCAATGTTGCCATCTAGATTTTTTAGAAGATGATGACGAGCTGTTTTGAACTCGTCACCTATCAAGCCCAATCTCAAAAGCCAAGTTCTGAAAGTGTACTTTTCATTATCCGACTGAGTTTTAGCGTGTCTTGCTGACTTCTGAATTAAAGCCTGATGACTGATTGCAAGGCAAAGCTGAATCGCTGACTTTACTTCTCCTGCGTGTAAAGTGGAATTGAATAGACGAAATTCAATCGTACCCTTGTAGAACACGCTGTGAAGATTCAGTGCGTGGTAGCGAGTATCATCATAATGTCTGTAACTGTAATCCTCGCCGTCATACCACATTGATTTTATCTGCTCCATTGACATCGGAGGACGGTTATTGATTTCATCAAGGAAACGTGTGTCCATCTTCTGACAGTAATGTTCCCTTGACACATTCACTTTCAATGCCTTGTAGAGCAAATCCTCTTTAGCCGCCATAATGTTTACTATGTTGCGAAGTGTTTTAGGAGTATGTCTTGACGCATCTATATGGCAATGGAGACCACAGCTTGAATTGACTCTCGCTCCTGCACCACGAAGCTTTCTGACAAGTTCCTGTATAGTTTCTATATCATCATAGTTACAAATGGGAGTGACAAACTCTACCGAGTACAGAGAGCTTGCATTCTGTCCTGAACGGTTTTCACAATGGACACTTGCGTCACGCATAATCTTCCACATCCTGCCGTCATTGTCACGGACAGAATACGCATCGTAGCAACCGCCGACATGAGTTGCGTCTGTATGAAAATAACCGGCAATCACTTTCGCCGCAGTACTGCGAGTGATGCCGGTCATTTCAATTTCTATTCCGAAGTTTTGATTTTTCAAGTTACCACCTCGGTATTTTCTTCCTGTGGCTTTGGCTTTTTAGGCTTGGGTGTTTTCACCTGTGAATCTTTCATATCAATGAACTCCCTGACATTTGCAGGGACATATTTTGCGTACAGAGCGTCCACAGATTTTTCAAGTTCTACCTTGAAATCCAAATCACGCTGTGACATATACAGCCTGATTGCATTCAGCTTTTCATCATCGTACATTATGTTTACGCTTGTTTTCTTCATTTTGATTTTACCTCCACATATTTGATATTTAATTAATTATTTGTAGGCAAAGAAAGTACGACTTATATAACAGCTCATACTCTAACACTTTCTTCCTTATTAGCTATTAGAAAACCACTTTGATTCAAATTATTTTTTATTTAACAATATCATTTTCATTCCTATTAGTAATTTTAGCAGTTTCTTTAATTCATTGCTGAGTTTTGCGTGCTTTTCGTTAGAAACAACATTAACATAATGAAGTTTGAAATATATTTTATTATTACTTTACAAAAAGTAATACAAGAGTTATAATAATTATCACAATTTAGTAATTTCAAATGAATATAATCAAAAATCTCAAGTAACAAGTAATTTTATATTGAAATATATAATAGGAGCATACAAATGAAATACAAAATCTTATCAGCAATAATATCCATCGTACTTATGATTTTGCTTGTAGGCTGTCAGCAGAACAATACAATTATTAAGCCTGATATAGAAACAAAAACTGTGACGGAAAACAGCGAAGGTGATTATATAACTTTTTCACTTGATATTCCTTCAAACTGGAAATTATACGCTCAGAATTATACATCTATTGCTTGTTTTAGTCCTGATGCAAACAAAACAAATGCCAGCGAAAATATTTCTCCCTACAAATTAAGTATAGATAACTATATCATTCCATCACTAATGCCAATAGATGACAAATATAAACAAGCTTATAAAGATTTATTTAGTGGCAAATATGATGGTATTAAAGATTTAATTTGCGATAACATTGAATATATAAATATAGGGAAGGTAATAGACAGTTTCCCGGACGTTACTTTTGAAACTCCTGAAAGCATTATGGATTACTTTAATATACTTGTTGACGGTATAAGTACACCGGATGTTACAATGCCAGAGTCATGGAATGATAAAAAATGGGCAACTGATTTTACTTTCAGTGAATATAACGGTAAGAACGGAAAGATTATTGCGGTAGAATATTCCTATGTAATTATAGATAAAACCTACAAAGCTATTAATTGCTACCGTGATGACGACTTTTCCGTATGCGGAGCTTTTGATGACGATGCAGATCTTTCTTCGGGCGATTTAGCACTATGGGTTGCCGATAATATGGAAATTACCAAACACTATAAAATTGAAGATAATATGATAAAGCAAGAGGGAGTAGATTATTAAATTTTATGTTTTTAAAATCTATATATTGTAATTACAGCCGAAGTATTTTCTACTTCGGCTGTTGTGAATATATTTATGCTTTTACAAATTCAAAAAATGCTGCTTTATCTTGAGGTAATTCACTTATCGGATTAATCATAGGTGTTATATTAAGCCTGCCGTACTGATTTCCGCTCCCTTGATTGACTGCATCATCTTTTGGAACTCGTCATACTTTATCTCCGTTCCGAATTTCTGATTGACGGTTTTTATCAAATCCTCATCAGACTGATTTTTCTTGAAACAGGAAACGAAGTTCTTTACAAAGTCCTCATCCTCTGATTTATCGGACAGAGAAAACAGATAGATAACCTCTGCCTGTGTGTTATAGTCGGACAACTTTTTATTTTTCAGTTGATTTTCAACCTCTGTCATTGTGTCGTTAATAAGCTGTAGATTTTCCATCTGCTCTGCTGAGATATTTTCTTGTATGGACTGGCTAAGCTTGTCTGTATCAATATCCATACTGCCGTTAAAAACGGACACCACAGCAACAATCGGCATAACCACAATTATGATTATGCCGATTATTATACCGCCTATTGTTTTCATTATCTTTTTATCCGTCAGCAGAGCAACTGCTATTTTCTTCAGTGCCGCGCCTATGGTAGCACTCATTGAATCACCTCCGCAAATAAAAATCCGATTGACTTTCATTTAAGAAAAACAATCGGATTATAATATTTTTTAATTGTAAAAATAATCTTAAACAGGATATTGACTATCTCACTTATAAAGACAGTTTTCTACATAAATCATCATTCTGTTATTCTGGTAAGCATATTCAATAAATGCTATCAATGGCACTAATCCAACAAACCATGGTTTACTGACAACAAATGGCAATACAAAAGCGACAATTAGAATTAACAATAAAACAACAAAAAGTGATATATGCTCCTTACGCCATTTCTTTTTGAAATATGCTTTTCTTTCCTCAAACGAGAATGCACTTTCTTTTGAAACAGCAATTATGTTTTCATCTGCATTTTTCCGAAACTCTTCGTCTGACATCTTTTGTCCAGCCAACAATTCATTTATGCTAACATTAAATTCCTTTGCAAGTAGTTGGAGCATTTCAATGTCTGGCATATAGTTACCATTTTCCCAGCGAGATATTGTTTTGTTTGTTACACCAATTTTCTCTCCGAGCTTCTCTTGAGTTAGTCCGCTCTGCCGACGAAGCGTAGCAATAAATTTACCGATTTTTATTTGATCCATGACGTTCACCTCCGAAAATATGGTACATCAACGGTTATGAGAATTCTTTCCCACAAACAGAGAATGTGTCAAATATCAATTTATTAACCTGTTATTTTGTAATTATCATACCACAATTTTAAAATTCTGTCTATTCAAAATTTTATCTTCCACCTGCACTTCCGAAAATTTCGGCTTTGTATTCAGGAGCCTGAACAAGAAGCAGATACCTTTCGTTTCCGCAACGGTAAAGGCAAGTGCCACGCTCACCGAATTTTATTAAATCGTATTCGTTCGCTTCAACCATCAGTGCATCCTGAAAATCTTTAGGATTGATATTACCGGGGAAGAATAAGAAGTGATGAGTCGGGATTGAGAACAAGGGTTTTGTGTATTCCTTAACGCTCGGAATCAAAAAATCGTCTATGTTCTGACTGGCTAAAATCACGGCTGAATCCTTTTTGCGGACACGCTTCATTGCGTTGCGGATATACTCAATAGCTGTGAGGTTAGACAAAAATAAATAAAGCTCGTCTATTGATGCAACGGTGTTTCCCTCGCCTAACAACTTGTTAGACATATAGGAAAGGATATTAAACAACATTGCGTCTTTGAGTCTTTTGTTAGTGTCGAGCAAACTCTTAACCCCGAAGCACAAGAATTTGTCATTAGTAATGTTTGTGTGATCGTTGAAATACTTTGATTCTGAACCTACACACATACTGTGAATACCCAGACAAACCTCCTGCAGGATTTCTTCGGTGTAGAGATATTTCCGCTTGTGGTCGTAGGTCATATATTCTTCTTCGCACAAATCATAGAAATCGCTCATCACAGGAAAGTCCGTAGGCTTTTTTGTGCTGTAATCTGTCGTGTCTGTAATGCCGAATCGTGCGTACAGCTTCATAAGCCGAATTTCAATTGTATCAAGCTGTGCGTCCGTGAAATCCTTGTAGGTTCTGAAAAAGTCTTTCAAGAACGCAATGTGCTGTGAAAGTCGAGTAACACGCTTGAACGGTTCGGGAGCTTTGGAGTCAATTTCTTCATTTGCATTACCCCAATCCTTTGGTTCAAGAGGATTGATTTTGTATTTACCAGACATAAAATCAATGTAGCAACCGCCGAGGGCATTTGTCAGATCCTCATACTCCGCTTCGGGGTCAAGGCATAAGATTTTCTTTCCACTTTCACGAATATTTGTAAGGATGAGTTTCAATAAATACGATTTACCCTGACCACTGTTTCCGAGGATAAGGATATTTGATGTGGTTTTGTCCTCTGTTCTGCGGTCAAAATCAACAAGGATATTTGTGCCGTATTTATCTCGCCCAATGTACAAGCCATTAGGATCTGTCTTACCGCTAAAATTAAAAGGAAAAAGATTTGCAACTGAAGAAGCAGGCAACACTCTTTCATATAGACTTCCGAACTGATTACAGCCGATAGGGTTCACCGACAAGAAGCCTTCTTTCTGCCTTAGCGTTAATCTATCCACTTCAATCTTGGAGCGTGTCAGCTCCATTGCAATATCGGTCTGTAACTCCTTCAATTTCTGCTTGTTTTTGGCTTTAAGCTCTATGAACACAGAGCAATGCAATAACGGTTCTTTGTTCTTTCGTAAGTTCGCCATAAGGGTAACAACATCCTGCAAGTTGCCCTGTGCTTCAATGGTTTCATTTACATCGTTACCGCTTGATTTGAGCTTGTTTTTGCGTGTGGCATTCTGAATAATTTTTCTCTGTTCCACACTTTCAACAAGTCTGTGGTATATGCGAAGCATTACGCCGTTTCTGTCTGCAAGCTGTGAGAGTATTGCTTGTTCTTTCGTACTCGGCGGATATTCACGAACCGCCCATACACTGCGGTACGAGTCGCCGACAATGTAATAATCGGTGAAAAATTTTATTGTTGACGGCAGAATCATATCAAAGAAATTCTTTGTGTAGATTTCTTCTGCCTGTTCGGGTGTGAGCACCTTTGGTTTCCTATTGAATAACTTCATTTTCTAACCCCCTTAATTTCGTACTGCTAACACAAGTATACGGTCATCCTGATTATAGCCATAACAGGTTGAAAGTGTTAAAATCTGCTGACCGTAAACAAGTGTAATTCCTGTGCTATACAGAGATTTTGTTTTTGAATAACTGATCCATTTTTCATAGGTTTTGTCCAAATCTGTTGTTATAAATCTGTACCAATCATCATCGGACTTTACTTTTATAACAGAAAAGACGGAGTAAGCAAATACCCCGTCTTTCGTTTCAAGCACAACTGTAGGATGTTCCGAGAAGTAAGAATAATCGGTATAGTTGCAAAGGTCTGCAAACATTGTGCCGTTGTTCATATGATGACCGTATATGACTAAATTTGTACTGTCAGCTGAACATCTGCTGTCCAGAAACGGTGTACCGCTGTAGCTGTACTCTCCGTAAAAGTTTCTGTTCAGATATTTCTGCGGATTATTCGGTGTGTGCATAACAGGATAGTTTATGTTTGTTCCCGATATGCTTATCCAGCCGAAACACTCGGAATTCATTGAAATAAGTTCTGATATTGAATGAGGTTCGTAATAGGTCGTGTAATACACTGTTTGTTCAGCCTGAACTTCATTATCAAAATCACTGACTTTTAATAAATTTGGATTTATGAATTGTTCTTTTTCAGTATCATTACCTGTCGATTCCTCAGTAACAATTTCTGCAAGGTTTTTAAAACTTTCATTCTCTTTGTACTCTGTAAACACCTGCGAAAATATTGAAATCAAACAGGCAATTATGATTACAGAAAATATGCCTATCACAATTCCCGTTTGGATTTTCCTTTTATTCTTCTTCATTTTCCACCTCCGAAATATACTGTTCGCCGTCATAGTCGGGCATCAAATCACCGTTCATACTTGCGTCAAAATATATTGCAAGAAAACGCTTGATGTCGGCTTTCTTCATTCTGGTTACTTCAAAGCCTTGGTCTGAAATAATTTTTTCAACTCTGTTTGCTTTCTGCAAAATATTTTCCGATTTTGAGGATTTGCACCTTGCTATGAACAGAAACTGCCTTGCGGTTGAGGTTTCGGTCTGAATACTGTCGAGAAAATCAAGATCTTTAGCAAGAATTTTTCTGACCTTATCATTCTGTTCAGCTTCAATTCTGCCTTTGATATAGCTTTTGTTTGTATCAAAGCACTCGCAGGAATCGGTACAGGTGATCTCAATATCCGGCACAGCAGAAAGCACCATCATCAGGTGCCGCACCTTGATTTCGATATTCGTGTGGGAAAGCACAGAAATATTTGTAGGCTGAACCATATAGAAAATAAATTCTTCCTTGCCGACCTTTAAACCGTTTTTCGTAAAGGTTTTTATGCCCATCAAATCCTGAACAGATTTACCTTTTTGTTTTGTTTTTTTCTGCTTGTTCTTCATTTATTTGCCCCTTTCTGCCCAGAAATATATCTGTTGAGTTGATATAAAATACTTTACGGCATAGCGTATGAAATCAAGAATTGTTGTATCTTCCAGTCTTATTGACAAAAAGCCGAAACAGAGAGTTACCGCAAGAGGTACTATTATTCTCGTCTGTGCAAGTATCAGTATTGATAACAAAAGCGCTATGCTCATAATTGCAAAATCCCGTAAGCTCCACAGCCATAGATTGGCGGTAGCTTTGAGATTTTGCGGATATAGATAAGTGGTCATAATTTTTAAATTCCTTTCGTTTTAAATCGGAGCAAAGTTCTAACAAGCTTGTTTGATTAGAACTTTGCGATAGATTGCAACTTGTGCCAAGGAGCATTGCGCCTCTGCTTTTTAGCGGAAATTTTACGCTAAAAAGCAGTAATGTTCTACGCAACATAAGTGGAGTAGAACATTGGCACTAAGTTATTTAGCCGCCCTCGCAACGCTTCTCGTCAGATTAACGGCAGTTGTAGTTGCGTGAACAATGCTCGTCATATTCACCTTAACTGATGAATCAAGTCCGAACTGCTGTGCAATTCTCGGCACTTCGTTTGATGCAAGCATTATTCCAAGTCCTAAAAGCATATTGCCGGGGAAGGTTAGCAACCCGAGGAACAGCAGAGTTGTCTGCATAAATGCTGTCAGGCATAGTGCCGCTATCTGTTTCATCCACTGATTAAAGCCGTCCTGATATCCTCTCGGAACGCTGAACATATACAACGCACCTACCGCCATCTGAATGAGCAGAATTCCTCCACGCTTGATGTTCGCAAAAAATATTTTTATTACGCAGTAGGCAAAAGCAATCATACATAACAGATTCAGCAAACCAAAATTCACTTGAACAGAAACTGCAAAACTACCCTCTAAAACGCTTGTGCTTTGTCCGGCTAAATCAAGGCTTTGCTGTCCTGCCATTATGGACGACAAATCCTTTGAAAATGTGTTTTGCAGGCTGATGCAGAACTTATACAACTCCACAGGTACTACGCCAAACAGCGAACAGGCAAAGAACCCTTTTAATACATTTATAGCGGTTGTTTTGATATTTGCTCTGCCGTTCTGATACTCTATTGCAACATCGAATACGGCAACGACCGTGCCTGCGACGAACAATGCCCAACCAAAAAGAGTAAACAGATTTATTGTCGCCTGCACCCATTCAAGGTCAAACACATCTGCGCCCATATTTCCCATCATAGTGAAAAAGTCTGCGACAGCGTTGTAAATCGTTTCATAGAACCACTGTAACATCGTGTTCCATATAGCGTTTGAGATTTGCTCACCGAGGTAATCAAACACACCGCCTATGGCACTTCCGATTCCGCCGATGAAATCTCCTAACCAGTCAAAAATATAAATCACCTCGCAAAAGGCTGTTATGACTCAACACAACAGCCTTTGTTTTTATTGTTATTAGAGTACCGTCCAGATGTATAGCGGTGCAGTCAGAGAGAACACAAGACAGCCGAAAAGAATTGCAGGCGCGGTGAACTCAAACTGTCCGTGCTTGCGGTAATCCATATACGCCATAGCAAGTTTAACAAAGAAAAGTATGGCAAGAATCATATCTACCGCAGGAAAGACAACATTGTTTACAACATTTTTAATCTGTGTTTGAGCCGATGTCCATGTGCTTTCGATTGCTGATGATACATCTCCTGCGGCAAATACTGTTACTGCCGATATTCCGAGCATTAACAGTATTACTGATATTCCTGCCAACCACTTCAACAACTTAATTTTTCTTGACTTTATCATTTTTTACCTCTGATTTTCTTAAATCATTCTCCGATATATATCTGACTTTGATGTTCAGCTTTTCGGCAAAGCGAATCTCTGTTTTCATGCCCTCGGTTATTTCATCACCGAAAACCCAGACCGCATCGCAAACCCAAAGCATAGAAAGTCCGGCAAGCATTCCGAGATTTCTCTCTTCTTCATTGTCATCATTCAAAATCAGGGCGTAAAAATGCGGTATGAACGGAGCCATACCGCACTCTAACGCATATCGGGCATATCGTTTTGCATTTTCAATATTTGCAGATACATTTCCGCCCAAAGGCGAACAGATATACACCCTGCGCATTATTCATCGTCCTCATCTTTCTTCTTGAGTTTGATGATAACTACAGAAACAAGACCGCCAAGCGCAACTGCGCCTAAACCAATACAAAAACCGAAATTTGAATTGTCGCCTGTCTGCGGCTTTTCAGGTTCGGGCTGTGGATGAATTGTTACTGTCTGATCCTTGTCATCAATGTCAGCGTGAACAGCAATTTCCGTTTCATCACGGTAGAGAGTTTCAAAAACTACAATCTCTGTATCAGCTGTAATTACAGAACCGTCAAAAGTGAATGATACTGTTACTTCGCCGTCTGCTGTTTCGGGCGTGAATGTTACTTCTGAATTAACTTCTTTGCCGTCAACAAGGAATGGCTTGCCTGTGGATTTATCCATAAGGACGCCTTTAATTGTGTATTCTTTTCCTGCTGTGAGATGTTTGTAGGAAACAACATCGTCAATGGTAATATCACCGTTAACTGTGAATTCCTTTTTACCGTCAATAGTTGCAGTTGTTCCGAGTTCAGGTATTTTATCGTTCTCAACTGTGATTTCGATAATTTCCTTGTTTTTAGAAATTGTTACGGTATAGTTTTCTTCATTAGGGAGATAACCCTCGGCAGGCTTTAACTCACGGACCATGTATTCGCCGTAGGGAACATAGGTAAATTCAAAAATACCGCCCTCGTTTGATTCGGCTGTCATAATTGCAGTTTCTTCTGTAAATTCGGTTTCAGTAATACTGAACAATCCGAATAATGCGCCTGCGATATTTTCGCCCGTTTCACGGTCAATCTTCAAGCCTTTGATTGTGCCGTAGATGATTTTATTTTCAATCGGCTCACCGTCATTTACAGAAATATGAACAGTCGCAACATCCTGTCCTGCGTATTCAAACACAACAGGGTATTTTTTCTCAGATAGGATATAGTGGCTGTCAGTGCTGATTTCCTTAACATAGTAACTTCCAATCGGAAGGTCGGTTGTAAAGGTTGCCTTACCTTTTTCATTACAGGTGATGATTTCAAGAAGTCCGTCCTTTGGAATGACCGTTCCGTTTGCGGCTTTCAAATCTTCATCAGCGTAAAGTCCAAATGAAACATTGCGGATTTCGCCATTATTGCCGATATTGAATTTCTCGTTCTGTTCAAGCACTTTGGTAAGGTCGATTTCAACCTTTTGTCTGTCGTTTGTAAATGCTGTTGAGGTGTTAGTCACCTTTTCATTCTGTCCGGCATAGGTGAGCGCAATATGATTTACAGTCCTGTTCAGAACAAATCCGTTAGGAGCAGTTTTTTCTACAACACGGTATTTGCCGAGGTAAAGCTGTTTGCTTGTTGCTGTGCCTTTTTCACCTGTGGTAATGGCGTCAACAAGAGTATCTTTTGTATATCGAACTGTTCCGTCAGGCGTTGTGATATTCTCATCAGCATATATTTCAAACACAGCTCCTGACAAACCGCTTACAGAATATTCAGGCTGATAGATGGTCGGAAGTGCAACATCATTTCCGTTTTCATCAGTATATCCGCCGCCGACTGCAGTTACATTCGAGAAAATCTCGCCTGTTTTTTCTACGGTAATTGTGCCTTTCTGCGGAGTATTTTTCTTCTCGGCTTTTACGATTGTAACACCGTTTTCATCCGTTGTGTTTTCTGCTGTAATATCAAAGTAAATCGGTGTTGAATCAAGCACATATCCGTAAGGAGCCTGCACCTCAATGACTGAATAACCTTTGCCGTATGGCAGAGATTCGGGTGTGATGAGATAACCCTCGCTGTTCGTGCAGAAGGTGTCAATCTCTGTAACAATCGGATAGGTGTACTTCATTGTTACAAGCTCTCCCTTTGGACTGTAAATTTGAAAACCGGCACCGGAGTATGGAATCTGTTTGCCTGTTTCACTGTCAACCTTTACTATCTTTACATAGCTTTCAAGTGAAGCATTGTTAATGAGGTACTTGTAAGTCTTATTATTTTCAGAAATAAACACATCAAAATCGGCAATGAACTCTGTGCCATTCCAGCCTTTGGTCTGATGAACGGTATATGTGCCGTAAGGCAATTCCTTTGTTTCTGCAAAACCGTACTCATCACAAATAAGCGTATCTCTTTCGGATTCTTTTGCTTTTGCATAGTTTCCCGATGATTTCAGATACACCTGAAATTCAGCACCTTTTTCGGGAGTTTCAATTTTTGTACTGCCGTCATCGGTGTGCTTTATGATTGCAATTTTTCCTTTCAGTATATCTTCGGTTACTCCAATTGAAACGCTGTTGTTTTCAAGTGCATATTTTTTCGCCTCTGCACCGATATGATATTCGGTTTCGTCAAGCAGATAACCCTCGCTCGGCTCAATTTCTTTCAAAGTCCAGTTATCTCCGCACACATAGTATGAAGTTGTAAAACTGCCGTTTTTATCGGTGGTGTACTTGTCAACCAACTTGCCGTTATTGTAGATGCCGTAAACTGCTCCTGTAAGTGTTGCATCACCCTGTGCAGATTTTGTTTCAGCGTCCGTTTTAGTAACAGTAAGATTCCACTTTTTAAGAACATTACTGAAAGATACAGTTGCCGTTTTCCCACTTTCAACATTTACGGTCTTTGATTTTTGTTCGGCATACTCTGTCGGAGTATGCTCAGTAACCGTGTATTTTCCGGGGACAAGGTCGGTTAATTCAAATTCGCCCTTTGAATTGGTTTTTGCAGTTTTGCTGTAACCATCGCCTTTGACAGTAAACTCAATATTTGCAACATTGCCGTCCTCTGCGGTTTTAACAAGCTTGAGATTGCCCGAGCTTGTCTTGACCTTGAAATATGCTCTTATCGGGTCTGCGTCGTTTTCAACACCTGTTATGACATCCTGCAAGCTTGCGTCACCATATGGCACAAGAACAGTTTTGCCGACATCAGGCATTGACTTTGCAGAGTTGAATGTTACTGCATCGTTGACGGTCGAAGTTGAAGTCAAGGTCAGCTTGTTGCCTGATACCGTTGCACTCACACCGCCTGTTGTCTTGAAACTGAAATACGAAAGAATACTATTGCTGTCAGTAAGAGTTAAAGTGTACTTTCCGTCAGAGTATTTCATCTCATAGGTTTCAGCCTTTGAGGCGATTGCAGATGCAAAGCTTGGAACAATTGAGTAATTGGCAAGGCTTTTTGAGATAGCATTGTAAACTGACTTAACTCCGGGATTTGCTCCGCCTGCACAGATACCGTCAATGAATTTTGTATTTGTGCATTTATATCCTTCGCCTGTAGAACGACAACCTGAAACAAACTCCCATACAATCAGCTGTGTTGCTACCCATTTCTGATCCTCTGTTCCGCTTAAGCTTTTTCCCGAACCGGGCTTGCCGTAGAGCAGAGCGAGATTAATTGCTTTCTGCTTTGCAGAGCCTAAATTCTTCCACACAGTTGAACCGTCCTCTGTCAGCGTATTGCCTGAATAGAGAGTATGACCGGGTTCAATGCAATAGGCTTCTTTGCCGTCTGCAAAAATCTTGCACAGCTCTTCGCCCACTGTACCTACAGTATAACCGTCGCTGACTGTGGTCTGCTGGAATTTGATTGTGTTCCCGGTGCTGTCATAACAGTAATCAAAGGTAATTGTAACCTTATCACCGCTTGCCGCGCTTACAGGGAGTGAGAACATTGTTCCGAATATTACGGCAACCACGAGTAAAAGTGCTGTTATTCTTGTGAATTCCTTATTTCTGATTAACTTAGTCATTTTAAAAATCCTTTCATAAAAAATATGGGGCAAGATTTTACCCTTGCCCCAATTGATGTCTTATTCTGTTTTAAATACAATCATAATTTCATCGCCTGCCCTTCATTGAAATCTTCATCTATATCATCAGACTGTTCACTGCCGTCTGTGATATTTACATACTCTCCTATAATGTTCAGCGCTTCACAGTAGTTTTCTGCATCCCTTATTCGAGTGCACATCATTTCTGCCTCGTCAGCCATACCGTTTTGTTTAAGGGTGTGGCTTGCAATGCCCATAAGATTGAATATGTTGGAATCACAGCCTATTAATGCACAGTCGGGTTTTACCTTTTTCTCTTTGTTCTGTTCAGGTTCAAAACCGCCGAGCCTGTTGTCTACATAATCGGACAGCCACATTCCTGCAAAGGCTGTATATGACTGCAATCGCCACATTGCCAGCTTGCCGATATCAAGGTGGACATCTTCAAAGGGATAGAGAATACAGGTTACGCCGTCACTCTTGAACACAGAAACATTCTCAAACTTTGTGTCGTCAAGAAGTATTCCTTTGTCCGTGAGCATTTTATTAATGCAGTCCACCCATTCCTGTGTTTCACCGCCGCATCCCTGCAATATGAGTCCTTCCTTGCCGTTCATACGGCGGAGATCCGAGAGTGTAATATTATTGATTTTCATTGTCATTTTCCTTTCATAAAAATAAGCACCCACAATGAAGTGAGTGCTTTGCTTAATCGTCTGTTCAACAATAGACTACATATATTTTGTTGTTTTCTGCAATTACATTGAATGATAAGTCTCTCGGAGCTATGCCACTGCTTTGGAAGTAGTAGGCTACATACTCAACATCACCATAGCAATCTGCTGTCAGTCTTTGCGTATCATCATAATATGATGCGTTTGTGGGCGAGAACCAGCTTGCGTTGCCTGTGTTCAGTGAGGAATCGTATTTCATTCCAAGCTGCTGACCGTAGGCTATGCAGGCACTCACCGCATACTGAACATCAACCGTTTTTGCTTTGGTAGGCGGTCGTGTCGGCTTTGGTGTAGATTTCTGCGTTGGCTTTTTAGCGTTTGATTGTGATTTTTGCTGATTGCCACTCTCAACATTCCTGCTGTTGTTCTGAACCTTGGATTGTGTTTCCTGAATTGAATCCGTTGCCGAAGCAACCACCGAATTTTGCCCACTGTCGGCTTTTTCTTTGGTTTTGGTATTCTCTTCCGAAAGCTCTGTTTCTTTTGAAACTGTGGCTTTTTTTGGGGTTGTGGTTTCAGTCGCTTTTTCTGTTGTTGCCGTTGCAGAAGATTCCGTATATACAGAAACACCCGCGGAAGTTGAAACCGTGGGTGATAAAGAACTGTTATACATTTTTTCTTCTGCCGTACAAGCTGTGAATGTTCCTGTTGCTAAAATCAATGTCAGCATTATTGCGATTTTCTTTTTCATACTATCGCCGTCCTTTCAAGCACTAAGTATATCCAAAGAATTTCAAATGTCCAGAGATTTTTGAATACCAACTGATAATCACTTCTTTTTGGCAGACGCAAACGGTAAACTAACATTCTGTTTTTCCACCCACTTCAAAGAAAGATGAACAAGTGCATCTCTCTGTTCTTCCTCGGATAGGCTGTCGAGGAAATCTTCAAGGGTGAAATTTTCCTCGAATTCTTCAGCAAATTCATTACAGTTATCGCAGATTTTTTCTCTCCTGACAACAACCGAGCCATCATCCTGCTGTGTGAATGATAAAACATCGTTGTATTTGAAACCGATACGCTGACGGATTTCATAGGGAATAGTAATTCTACCTCTTTTGCCAAGGACTCTATACATTTTAAGCATTACTCGTCCTCGCTTTCATCAAGACCGAGCTTTGCTCTGCAATCATCACAAAGACAGTCACTTTCTTCACATTCACAGATGTCATCACACCTCTCAATAACAATTACACCGTTGGTCGCCGTAACCTGAACTGTTGCATCAGATGTGATTCCAGACACGATAACCGTATCAAGCGGTATGCCTATAAATACTAAATTGTTCATTGTTTCATTTTCCATGATATTATGCTCTCCTTTAAAATTTGATCTAAATTTTCTTCATTGTCCGTTTGCAAATCAAGCAGACTTAATTGTCTTGGCTTTGCACGCTCTCGCTCATACAAATCGTAGTTTGCAATCAAAAGTTCAGGAAATTCTCTGCCTGCATCATACTTTTGAACCATACTGTGGATTCGTTTAAAATCAAAGAATGAGTAACCGTTATATAATTCTCTGATTTCTGTGCAATCGTTGTACGATACAAGCCATTTGCCTTTTGCTTTTGCAAGTGCGTTTTTCAGCCTCAAGTGGTCATCCCAAGTGAAACCGCACTGATAAACATACTCGCTTGAATAGTAAGGCGGATCGCAGTAGAAAAAGGCATTATCTCGGTCGTAATGCTTTATCAAGACTTCAAAATCCTGATTTTCAATCACAGTATTTTCAAGTCTTTTGCCGACTTGCTCTATCAGTTGAAACAGGCTCACTACTGAAAAGGGCTGACAGGCAAATGACTTTCCACTGCTTGAATAGCTGTATCGTAGAAGTTTAAGAAACATTACTGCTCTGCGCAAGTCGTAGTCTTGTTTCATTTTTATATACAATTCTATGATTTCTTCTGCTTTCAAGTCGGGAAGAATAATCTTCGTCAATTCCAATTCTTCATCAAGGTATTTGTCCTCAAACTTTTCCTGTTTAAAAAATTTCTTTATTGCATTGAAATCATCCCTTGAATTAAGCGGATAAAATCCGAGCTCTTTTATGAATGCCATAGGTCTGTCACGCATACAGCGAAAGAGGTTTACAAGATTATGGTTATAGTCATTGTAAACTTCGAACTTATCAGGCTTTTTCTTGCCTAAAAGTACAGCTCCTGAGCCTCCGAACGGCTCAATATACCTTTCGTAATTCAGAGGAAACAGGGCGTACAAAATATGAAGGATGGAAGTTTTATTTCCCATCCAACTCACAGGGGTTTTGATATTCATCACTCCATTTCGGAATACCAATCGCCCCTGAAACGACAAAAAGCCGTTGATTAAATTAAAAAAATCTAATCAACGGCTTATATATATGAAAACCAATATCAGTCGTTCGGAACGATTGATATTAGTTGTTATTATTTAATTTTTATCGTTTACTTTTTTGATAATCTTCCCGATTTCAGAGATTACATTTACTGTCACCGCATTTCCTGCCATCTTGTAAAGCCTGCTGTCGGATAGTCCAGTCGCTTTTGCCTTGTCGAACTGATCGTCCGTGAAGCCTTGTAATCTCCAGCACTCCCTCGGAGTAAGCTTTCTGATTCTGCCGATATGGACTTCGCCGTTTGGATCAACAAAAGCAACTGCGAATTTTTCATCATCTGTAAAATTCGTGCTTTCAACGAATACACCTGAATGCTCACCCTTTCGGTTACTGATTCCCGAATCGTGTCTTGCAGTTATGCACCTTGCAATTTCTGTCAGCTTCGGATCGGGGTTCAGGTCGATAAAATAATACGCTTGCGTTGCGGAAGTAGTAAGCGTGTGTGCTATCTGACTTCCGACTCTGCCACGCCTTGAATTTTGTCCCGAAAAGGCGGTATCAATGCTGTCGCCGGGATATGCGATCTGATAACCGTCTTTGGTCTTAGATTTTATCGGCAAGCCAAAGTTTTCAGTATCTTCAACGAGATAAAGTCCCGAATGACCGCCGAATCCTCCCGAACCGCTTGTCAGTGTACAGCTTAGCCCTTTAGATGAGTAGATTCGCTCACCTTGCGTTGGGTTTTCTTTGTATAAGAGCTTTTCCGCTTGTTTGCGTGAAAGATAATACTTCTCCGGCACATTGTCCTCTAAGATATCCGATAATGAACACTCGATTTCGTGACTGTGGAACTCCAAAATTTTTGCTGTTAAGTATCTGCCAGCACACATCATACCCCTCGTCGGCACAAGCTCCGCTTACTCGTTTCGACCGCAAGCGGTCAAAAACTCGTTCGATATGCTGTGCCTCCTTTCCCCAAAAAGCTTATAGCTTTTCGGGGACCCCGTACGGAGGATTGTTTCAAATGTTTTGCCTGAGTCATGGTTAAGGAGACCGGGAACGTTTTCGAGGTAGAGATACTTAGGTTTTTTAACGGCAGCAATTCGAGCAATCTCGAAAAACAGCGTTCCTCTTGTATCGTCAAAACCCTTTCTTGCTCCTGCGATTGAGAAGGACTGACAGGGAAATCCGCCGGTAATAAGGTCGAAATCGGGTAACTGTTCGGGTACGATTTTTCTTGCGTCATCAAAGTAAAGTTCACCTCCTGTATCGTACATTGCTTCATATGCCTGCTTTGCATACTTGTCGATTTCGCAGTAACCGACGCACTCAAAACCGCCTATGGCTTCAAGTCCGGAACGGAAACCACCGATGCCAGCAAACATATCAAAAAATCTGATTGCCATAAATCTTCATTCCAACGAAGATTTATATATTAAAAAACGCCTCACATTCCTATTGTCATTCCGTTATCCTCATCAGGAGTTTCATCTTCAACTTCTGATTCGGATTGGTTTTCTGCTTCGATTTCTTCCTGCGTAAGCTTTCTGAATGAATCCTCACCAGGAACTACACCAAGTGAACGACCATTGTCCCACTCAGGGAATATCGTTCCCATTGAATCAACAAATTTTACTGTTCCTCTTGTGCCTGCCGGAACAGGTGCGTAAGGGTCCTTCATATTGATAAGCTCAATTCTTGTTCCCGGCGGATACAATTTCTTTGTGCTTTCAGCTATTCTGCGCTGTCTTTCGTATTCGTTCAAGTTATCTTCTCCAATTTATTTAGTTTTGATTTAAGTAATAGCTTTAGTAGGACTTCTTATTTTTATTGTCACAAAATCAACCTCCATCCTTTTTCTGTTTGTATTGACATTTTTGTTGTCAGAGAAATGTGAGATTTCATTTTCATCACAATCATCATTTCACCTGTCAAAATTAGGTTTCTGCCGCATCTCTCTTTCAAACTTCCTGAGTTCAGGTGTGTCGGTAAAATACATTTAAAATCATTCCTTTCGATTTTTTGTAAATAAAAAAAGGCAACCGTTCTAATCAAAAAATTAAAAACGATTGCCAAATAAAAAAAGAGCCAATTACTATATCTCTAAAATAAGAAATATAATGATTGACTCATATATTTGATAATATTAAATTAAGCAGATTAGCGAAAGTAATCAGTTTTCTTTACCTTTAACTAAATTTTGTAGCTTTTCAACAGCTTCATCTTTAGTTTCAGAATCCTTTACTATTTGGATAATTGAGTTCATAAGAACATCAAATTGTATGTCTGTCATATTTTCGAACTCCATATCTTTTCCTTTCCGATAAATCAATTATCACTTCTACCGGAAATAAATTTTGTATATAAGTAATTAAGGCTCATAGAAAAACTATGAGCCTCTTTTGGCTCCCCCAACTGGGCTCGAACCAGTGACATCATGATTAACAGTCATGCGCTCTACCGACTGAGCTATGGAGGAATATACAATTTTCTTTGATTTTACTCAAAGGCTTTTGTCAAGACTGCACAAAGAGCAATCTTTTTTGTTATTTAAGTCCCCGGTAGTGGACTTAAACGACATATTTAGTTTTTCCTCTGTCTAAGTAATAGTTTCGGGTACATTTCTGTACACTCGCACTACCGACTGAGCTATGGAGGAATATAGTGCAAAACACCTGATTAGGTGTTTCGCCTGTGTTGGCATCTCCCTATCTTTCCGGGCCGTCACCAGCCAAGTATTTTCGGCACCACTGAGCTTAACTTCTGTGTTCGGTATGGGAACAGGTGGACCCTCAGCGTCATCAACACCAACTGTTTAATTGTGTTCTCACAAGAGAACATTTGGTATTATACAGCATTAAATTGTATTTGTCAACACTTTTTTTGAATTTTTTTAAATTATTGCAAATAAAGCAAAAAATAACAATGTGCAATACATTTTTTGTTTGTTTTTCATTTTTGAAAATTAAAACAAAGTCATATTTTTTGAGGAAATATTGACTTAAAACGAAAAAAGTCGTACAATTAAGAGGAATGGAATGATGATTATGAATAAAGCAAAAGAAATTTTATTTTCGCTTTCGTCCCTCTCAATTTTCAGAGGAATTTTAAACAGAAGCGTACCAAAGGCATATTACAAATTATTAAATTCTATGGACAAAAAGCCCGAGGAGTTTTTAAACGCATACGGCGAGTTTTTCTCTCTTATCAGTGAAAGAGGCTGTAGCAATCGCCTTGCCTATGCATTTACCGAGGCTGCATTGTTTGATGAAAACTGCTTTACAAGAGCTGCGGCTGCCGGTAAGTACAACACACTTCCCGACAATCTTTTAAAAGCCGTAAAGCGTGACTGTCAGGCTATTTTAAATGCCGCTTCACTTACTTCTCAAGAGCTTATTCAGTGCTATTGCGCATCAAATGATTTGGCAACCGTTGCCGATATGGGCTATGTTGCCGAGCATCTTCCAAAATGGGAGTGCGGCGAGTGTGCAGAGAGCTTTAAGATGTTTGACGGTTCGCTTGAAAAGGTAGCTAAGTATTATAAAGAAAACGGCTGCGGTATTTTTGCCCGTTATAAGGCGTTTATTTGGCGTGACGGCGATATTCAGCCTGTTTTGCACCCCGATAAAATCGATATGGATTCATTTACAGGCTACGAAAGACAGCGTGACATCGTTGTCGGCAATACAAAATCCTTTATTGAGGGTAAGGCTTGCAATAACTGCCTGCTTTACGGCGATATGGGTACAGGTAAAAGTTCTACCGTTAAAGCCATTGCAAATGAATTCCGCAAAGACGGCTTGAGAATTGTTGAAATTCCAAAGGAAAGACTTATCGACTTCCCGATTCTGGTTGATAAGATTGCAACTCTGCCTATGAAGTTTATCATATTTATTGATGACCTTTCTTTCCAGAAGCAGGATCAGAGTTACACAACATTGAAAGCGGTGCTTGAGGGCGGTATTGCGGCTCGTCCCGACAATGCGCTTATTTATGCGACATCTAACCGTCGTCATCTTGTTAAGGAGAGCTTTGCCGACCGTACGGATGATGATATCAACACCCGTGATAATATGCAGGAAACACTCTCGCTTTCAGACCGTTTCGGTTTGTCGGTATGTTATTCTGCTCCGTCAAAGAAAGAATTTCTTGACATTGTTTTTGCTCTTGCCAAAGAAAACAGAGTTAATCTTACAGAAGAAGAGCTTGAGGCAGGCGCAGAGCGTTTTGCACTTTCAAGAGGCGGTCGTTCACCGAGATGTGCAAAGCATTATATTGAATCTCTATTTGCTAAATAAACGGAGGTAAATAATGAAGAAAATTGTTTCAGTATTCCTTGCGTCGGCACTTGCTGTTTCAGCTTGTGCGGGACTTGCGGGCTGCAGCGGCGACAATAAAAACTATCCTGTATCTGTTGCAGATATTACTATAGAAACCGAGCCTAAAGATATTGTTGTACTTTCTGACGAAACGGCAGACATTATTTCGTATTTAGGTTATGCCAAGAAAATGGTAGGCAGAAGTGACGAGGTTACTCAAAACTTTTTATCGGTGGCACCGAGTGTGGGTTCGGCTGCAAATCCTGATGTTGAAAAAATCAAATCGTATGCAACCGATATTGTTTTTGCAGATGACACACTTGACGAAAATGCAAAGAAAGAGCTTACCGACGCAGGTATTATGGTGCTAAATGTTGCTTCACCCGAAACCACAACAGAGCTTGAAACCGTGTATCTTACTCTCGGAAAGATTCTTGGCGGTTCTGTTGACGGAGCAAAAACAGGTGAAGATTCTTATAAAGATTTAATTGACACCATGAAAACTTATAAAGCCGAAGTCAACAGCAATGTTTCCAAAACAATTTGCTATTTGTACCTTGAGGGAGATAAGCTCCATACTCTCCACAGCGGAACATACGGCGATATGCTTTTGGGATACACAGGTGCGGTAAATGCCGCTGTAAATGTATCCGAAAGCGAGATTGACACAAAAATTTTAAAGATTGCAAATCCGGATTATATATTGTATGACGATGACGCAACTTTGCAGTTTATTAAGAATGACTCTGACCTTAAGGGATTAAAAGCTGTTAAGAATAAACAAACTCTTATGATTTCACAGGAAGAAATCAGCAGAATGGGTACAACTTCACTTTTTACATTGAATAAGATTATGAACTTTATGTATCCCGACAGACTTAAGAAAAATACGGACGCAACCTCCGAATCGGTTGTTCCGTCAGCCGTTGAGGGTGCAACAACAGCTACAAAATCGGCATCAAATACACAGACAACCACGCAGGCTGCTACAACTGCCGCAAATGCAAACGGTTCGGTTGAAAGCCAATACAAAATAAAGGTAAGCGGTCTTTCACTTAAACTTGACGATGAAAACGATAATGTAAAGGCTATGCAGCAGCGTTTGTTTGACCTCGGTTACATTACAGATAAGGAAAATGTGACGGGTTATTACGGCAAAGTTACTCAAAAGGCTGTAAAAGATTTCCAAAAAGCGAGCGGACTTAAACAGTCAGGCACAGCGGATAATAAAACTCTTACAGCACTCTTTAAGAGTGACGCCAAGGCAAAGGCTTAACGCTTTTTCGCTGTTTACAATGTACACAGTTAATTACAGGTCACGATTTTTCGTGACCTGTTTTGGAATTTAAGAAAAATTTTGTGGTTCTTTATCAAAAGTTGGGATAAATTATGGATTAGCGCACGGGTTAAGCGAAATAATTTAAAAATTCAGGTCAAGCCTTTTTAGACTGACAAACTTTTTTCGGGGCGGATAATCCGTTGATTTCAAAGGCTATTGCCCGATTGTTAAAAAATATTTATAAAAGGAGAAATCAAAATGCAGGGAAAATGGAGAGAAAATCTTATAAAAATAAAACCGTATGTAGCAGGTGAACAGTCAAACGATAAGGATATGATTAAACTTAACGCAAACGAAAATCCCTATCCGCCGTCACCGCAGGTTAAAAAAGTTTTTGAAAAATACGCACAGAACAGTGATGGGCTAAAAAAATATCCTAATTCGGATTCGATAATTTTAAAAGATGCCATTGCTCAAAGATATAATGTAAACAGAAATAATGTATTTGTCGGCAACGGCTCGGATGATGTAATAGCATTGTCTTTTATGGCTTTCTTTAATTCTGATAAGCCGATTTTATATCCTGATATTACCTATTCTTTTTATCCTGTATGGTGTTCGCTTATAAAAATTCCGTACAAGACAATCCCTGTTGACGAAAATTTTGAAATTCACGCCGAAGATTACTATACGGAGAACGGCGGTATTATTATTCCTAACCCGAATGCGCCGACCAGCATTTGCAAACCGCTTGATTTTGTGATTGACATTGTTGAGCATAATCCCGACAGCGTTGTTATTATTGACGAGGCTTATGTTGACTTTGGCGGAGAGTCTGCCGTTGAGCTTACAAAGAAGTACGAAAATCTCCTTGTTACCCAAACTTTTTCAAAATCACGCTCACTCGCAGGTATGCGTATCGGCTTTGCAATCGGCAGTGAAGAGTTGATTGCTACGCTTGAAACCGTTAAAAATTCATACAATTCATATGTTATGGACAGCATTGCACTTGAGGTCGGTACTGCGTCTGTGAATGACGAGGAATACTTTAAGGAATGTGTTAATAAGGTTATCGCTACAAGAGAGAGGGTAAGGGATGAACTCATTGCGCTTGGCTTTGATGTAAAAAAGAGCGCAACAAACTTTCTTTTTGCCACTCATAAAGAATATTCCGCAAAAGAAATATTTGAATATCTGAAAACCAAGAAAATTTTTATCAGATATTTTAATGTTCCGAGAATTGATAACTACTTAAGAATTTCTATAGGTAGAGATGAAGAAATGGATAAGATGATTGCGGCAATGAAAGAGTTTTTTATATAAGAGAATTTATTAAGTATTTTTGAAAAACGGGATTTAACCGATAAAATAAAAACATCTGTGTCGGCTTGATTTTTATACAAAATAATTTTTTCTTTGTAACACAAAAGTCACATTCGTTCGTTAAAATAAATAATGGTACATTGTTTTTGCTCTTGTTTAGCTAAAGCACAGTAATTATTTGAAAAATTACATATAAAAACCAATGTTTTGTATGTTTACTATATGGTGAAATTTTGGTATAATATTTTTTAAAATTCAGAACGGATAAAAATATGAGGTAATATATGAATATTTCAGACAAAAAATCAAGAATTTTTCTTGCTGTTGTCATAGTTTTAAGCCTTGCGCTAAGCACTGTTTTTATGATGAACAAACAGGGCTATCACGAGGACGAGCTTTTGACATATAATCTCGCAAATTCGGCTAATACACTCAAAACTGACGGTGAATGGAACAGCGGTGCCGATTTTATCGACTATCTTTCCGTATCGGACGGTGACCGCTTTAATTATGAACAGGTTTATGAAAATCAAATAATTGACGCTTCTCATCCGCCTTTTTACTACGGACTTGTGCATACTGTATGCTCGCTGTTTCCAAATCAATTCTCAAGATATTTTGCGTTTTCGATAAATGTTCTTGCAATGGCAGGCATTTTGATTATGCTGTTTAAAATCGTAAAGAGAATTACAAAAAATAATCTCTATGCTCTCATAGCGACAGGCGCTTTTGCGTTCAGTATTGCCTGTACTACAATGACTATTTATTTGAGAATGTACGCAACGCTTACATTTTTTGTGCTTTCAATGATTTATATGAACCTAAAAATCTATGAGAGAAAGAATACCGCAAAATTTACCGATTTCTTGATTTTAGGGCTTATAACATTGCTTGGCACGCTTACGCAGTATTACTTCATCTTGTTTGAGGGACTTACAGGTCTTATTATGCTTGTGTTCCAAATTAAGGAAAGAAACATAAAGGATTTAATAAAGTACATAATTACTGCTGTTCTCGGCAGTGCGGCGGCACTTTGTATTTATCCGTACATCATTACGAATGTGCTCGGCGGCAACCGTGGCTTCGGTTCGCTGAGCATTTCAATTGACCCGATTACCGTTGTTACTTATTTTGCGTATAAAATCGGCACATACATTCAGGTGCTTGCCAAAGATGTGTTCTTAAATCAAATATGGCTGCTTGCTCTCTGCAGTGTTGCTCTTATCGTTTTTTGGATTTACCTGCGCTTTGTCAGAAAGGAAAAACTTTCTCGTACCGCATTTATGGCTTTTGTTCCGTCACTTGTTTATTTTGTTGCAATTTCGCTTGTTTCTCCGTTTAACAGCGACCGCTACATTATGGCGTCTTTGCCGATGCTTGTAACTATATTTGTGCTTGCACTTATTAAATTTACAAGAGTTACGGGCAAAAAATGGCTCACAACAGCCGTACCGATTTGCCTTGCAATTACCTGTGCAATCGGATATATCACTGTAAAGCCGTACTATATGTACGGTGTAAAGACGGAGCTTTACACTCCGCAGACTTCTAAATGCGTATTTGTCGGCACTGCAATGCTTGAGTGGAACAAGAGCATTGACAAACTCGCAAATTACGATGAAACTATGATTGTTCAGACGGCTGATTTTTCTCCTGCTCTTGCAGATGAACTTGAAGATTTTGCAGAGAAGAGGGGAGTAATTACGAACGGAAAGATTACCGAGTTTATGGACGGTTATATGAATAACGGCAGTGAAAAGGAAAAGACTGACAGTATGCAGGCTATCAAAACGGACTTAAAACTTGCTAATGAGAATGAAATTACAGTTTACATTTCAAGACTTGCCGACAAAGACAAGGTAATTAAGTATATTACAGAGAATACAAAATTCAAGAATTATGACTTGATTTCAAAGGATTACAGCTTTGACGAGTTTTACAATTGGTACGATTACTTTGTGGAAACCGAATCTTATTGTAATGTGTACAAATTTTATTAATAAAGATAAGGATTGCGAAAAATTATGAAAGACAGAAAAGATGCGATTGGATTTGTTTTTTCAGGCGGCGGATTGCAGGGTATTGCGCACATTGGTGCGGTAACCGCTTTATATGAACTTGGTATAAGACCCGAATATGTTTCGGGAACAAGCTCAGGCTCTATTATGGCAATGTTGGTTGCTATGGGGCTTGAACCGAAAGAAATGCACGAGATAGCAAAAAAATATTGGAAAATTCTTGCCGAAATTGACAACGGACTTATATTCAAGGCACTTGCGCAGTTTATCGTTTATAAAAAAATTCAGAAAAACGGCATAAAAAACGGCGAAATAATTTCTGATGTTGTAAAAGAAGTGCTTGCCTTAAAGGGACTTGAAAATGATTTTAAGTCTTTGCCGATTAATCTTTCTGTCTGTACCGTTGACACAATGACAACAGACGAATGTATTTTTACAACCTATGACGAACACCTTGAAAGAGAGCATATACACTATCTTACAGATGTTCCGCTCGATGTTGCGGTAAGAGCGAGTATGTCGTTTCCTGCAATTTACACAACCTGCCCGTATAAAGAATATGACTTTGTTGACGGCGGTTCAAAGGACAACCTGCCTGTAAGAGTGTTAAAGGATATGGGCGTAGGCAAGGTGCTTGCAATCGGATTTGATATTTTGCAGTATAAACCGGACGCAGGCCTTGATGGACTTATCAAGGTTATATGGCGTGCTCTCGATGTGTATTCAATTGACAGTACCAGAGAATCAATGAAGCTTGCCGACCTCGCCGTGCAGATAAAGAATGAAAATACCGCCCTTTTTTCTATCGACAGTGTTGACGATACTATTCAAGAGGGGTATGATGCAATTATGGCTCATAAGGACGAGATTTTAAAAGTTTTTGGATAAATTAAACGGCTGTTGCGATTTAAGCAACAGCCGTAATTTTTATCTTGTTATCAGATTTTTTATTAAAAGTTGGGGTGAATTATGGTTTAACGGAGTGTCGGTCGGGCATTGAAATTTAGCTAACGCTAAATTATCCTCCCAAAAACAAAAAAGTTTACTCAATTTTTTCAAAAATTGCGGGTTTGGGCAGCGCCCATAAAAATCTTCCGATATAACAATTTATCAGGCGCAAACAGCCACGCTGTTTGCGTGCTAAAACTAAGTTTGTTAAAACAGGCGACAGCCATTATAAACAGAAATGCTAAAAACATAGTCAACGCATTGCGTTGACTATGAAAATGATGTTTATTTCCTTTTGTTGCTCTCGCAAAGGCTAACGCCGTTGTGTTCAAGCCGCCAAACAGCGAGCTGTTTGGCTATAGTCAGACTGCATAAACGGAAAGTATTTGTGGGCTTTGCCCACACCCACGACCTTTGAAAATGTCGACCAAACTATTATAATTGCTTGATAAAGCAATCAGCTAAACCATAATTTTAAATTTAAACACAACAAAACCGCTCAATGACACAAAAGGTCAATGAGCGGTTTATATTTTTTTAAGCGGAATATTTTCTTATTCTAAGGTGAATTCCCATATCGTCAGCAATCTTCTGACAAGCCTTTATATCTTCCTGTGGAATAGTATCGACTATTGAGAATTGAGTGTGACCAAAGTATTTTTTTGCGTCTGTCGCAAATTTCAGCATTGATTCATACGCATTATTAAATACAGGTCTGCACACCTCGTCATATTTCTCTGACGAACAGGTGTTAAGGCTGATTGATACCGAGTCAATGTATTTTGACAAAAGCTCTGCAACAGGCTTTTTGTTTATAACATCACCAAGACCGTTTGTATTAAGTCTTAGCTTAATATCCGGGTGCTTTTCTCTGACAAACTTCGCAGTAGCAATAAGATTATCGAGAGCATTGGTAGGCTCGCCGTAACCGCAGAACACAAGTTCTTTAAAGCCTGTAAAATCAAAATCATCTACAGCTTTTTTGATTTCTTCAATGCTCGGATCGTGCTTATGCCACAGTGTATCTGCATTACCGATTGCATCGGTATTATTGCGAATACAAAAAGTGCATCTGCACGGGCATTTGTTAGTCAGATTAGCATAAATTGATGTTTTATAAACATAAAGTATGTCAGCCATTTATTTTCTTCTCCCTTATAAATACATTATATTTCACCGTTAATCATTTTTATAAAATAAATATGTACGGTTAAATCATTATTTAATTCAGGGTGAAAAGCAGTTACCAACTGTTTCCCCTGCCTTGCCGCTACTGTTTTTCCGTCAACTTGAGCAAGAACTTCTACACCGTCGCCAACTCGGCTTATATACGGAGCTCGTATAAAAGTCATAGGAATTTTTCCTTCGTTTGCAAAGCTGTCTTCGGCATAAAAACTTCCGAGCTGTCTGCCATAGGCATTTCTTACGGCCTCAATATTCATAGAGCAAAAATACTTTCTTGTATCATTCTCTATGCTGTCGGCCAAAAGCAATAAGCCTGCGCAAGGTTTTTATTTAATTCAAATCTGTTTTCCATTTATTATACTCCAAATCTCAAAAATAAGCAAATGTGCTTATTTTAAAGCAAGTTTTTTCTTAAAATCAATTCTGTCAAGGGCAAAACCGAGAACTATAAAGATTAATGCGCCCATACCCGGCTGTAACCACCAAGTAGCAAGCTCTGCAACTGCGCCTTCAAAGCCATACATAAGACCGTTCGCAATGAAGTAACCGCCGACTGTAACCATAGTAGTCGGAATAAGCATTAAAAGTGATGACCAGTTAATAATCTTGTTGTCCTTGCCGTGTTTTTTCATAGCCATTCTGCAAAGAACAAACGGAACAGCATTAAAAGCCTTGATGATAGCAGTAGGAATTGCCCACTGAGGATAACCCGAAATCAAGTCTGCAAGCGCACCGCCGATTGATGAGGCAATGATACCGTAAGGACCGGGCAAAATGCTTGCCGCAAGATAAATCATTGAGTCACCGGCGTGTGAATATCCGAACATTGACGGAATTTTAATAAACGCAGTAGTAACTGTTACCAAAGCCGCACACATTGCTGTAATAGCAATAAGCTTTACATTAATTTTTGACTTAGATTTTGAAATTGTATTTGATTCCATAGTTATCCCTCACAAAAGTATTTTTAAGTGTTTTTCAAACTCAATGCCCTCATTGCGGTCAATACCCAACGCTACGGTATCACGCAAAGAAGTTTCTATGAATTTTACTGCCAGACTAACGGTATCTCTCAAAGTGTCGCCTCTTAAAAGTCCGGAAAACATTACCGAGGCAAACAAATCTCCCGTACCCGAATAGCTGCCGCCTATTTTTTTACAGCTTACACTAAACACCTCATCTTTGGATGCAATAAGATTTTGCACATACATTGTACCGTCAATATCTTTGTGCTCAATGCCCGTAATTATTACGATTTTTACGCCATAACGATTAAGCAAATTCTTGCCAAGCTCTGCGATTTTGTCCATAAAATCGGGCTTGTCGGCATTTTTTATAAATTCACAGTAATCAACATCGCAAAGAATACAGCACTCTGTAAGATTCGGTGTAATAACATCGGCAACCGTCACCAATTTTTTCATTTTACAGGCAAGAGCATCTGTAAAAAGGCTGTATGTTCTGCCGCCGTCACCCATAACAGGGTCCACAAGTACAAGCGTGTTCTCTGTTTCAAAGCTGTTTATGAAATCAAGAATTTTATCAACCTGTTTTTCACTTGATAAAAAGCCTGTGTAAATGCCGTCGGGCTGAAAACCGAGTTTTTTCCATTCCGATGTGTAGTAATCGAGCTTGTCGGTGCAGTCGTTGCAGTAAAAACTCTTAAAGCCGGTCTGGCTTGTAAGCACCGCAGTCGGCATAGGGCAAGCCTGAATACCCATTACGGAAAGCACGGGTATAGCCGCAGTAAGCGAGCATTTTCCAAGACCTGAAAGGTCATTTATTAAAACAGCTTTTTTTGTCATTAAATCACGCCTCAAATTTCTGAACAGTTCAACATTTATCTTGTGATGTTCCCATTATACAACAATAGTGTCACTATTAAAATAGACAATTTTTGCAAATTTTATAAGGACAGTTTATAAAACATAAAAAATCCGTCTGCTTTTTTACAGACGGATGTATTTATTTAAATATTGCATAGCTTTAGCTAAATAATTTTAAAATTTAGGTCAAGCCTTTTTAAAGGCTTGCGGGTTTGGGCAGCGCCCA
>ENA-OPCD01000082-OPCD01000082.1-human-gut-metagenome-genome-assembly--contig:-NODE-82-length-64985-cov-5.271662_pt1 | contig 64985 bp, 62 predicted proteins | sample MGYA00241560_ERZ501471 | MGnify/ENA primary metagenome ERZ501471 (study PRJEB25962, sample SAMEA2042578) | human gut metagenome | biome: human gut; feature: human-associated habitat; material: faeces...
GCAAAAGTAAGGAGGGAAAATGAACTGTAGAAGATGTACTTACTTAGGCGCTTACAGTTTAGTTTGGTTTTTGTATATCTAATCAAGTTCTAAACTAAACCGCTTGATAATCTCAAAATCTGAACATTTTGGTCGTCTTTTTTCTTTTCGCCAGCAAAGACTTCTTTTTAGCTCGCTATTACTTGAAATGCAGTTCACCGTTTATAGTGTTCCTGTTATACGCCCACTATCCATTTTCTTCTTCCACATCACTTTCGGGCTGGTTGAATAAGAATTGTGTCGCGAAGGTATATGTCCTGTCTTTCTTCTTCGCAAGGTCAAGCCTGCCGGTTCCTGCCAAAATCTCCACACTCGGTTTTCAACTGAGGTAGTATTTTGCCAATGAAACCTTGCAAGAAGAGCCGGGACACCTTGCTATGCGACATAATTTTAATCAAACCCGAAAGTAGCTGATGCGAACAGAGGGAAAAGTAAAAATTCAAATCAGAAGCGATTATGGCAAATTATGCGACAAACATCTTCTACGCAAGTACGGAGAACGAGAAAGACCTTGATAAGGTAGAGAAATTTTTAGATGAAACTTTTTGCGACTGTTATCTTGACAGGTCAGAGGACAGTATCGAGGGAGAGTTTTTCTCAAAGTGGGATTATCCCGAAAAAGAGATAAACGAAATGATTTCTCTTTTGGAGAGCAAAGATAAGATTTATATCCGAGTGCTGACACACGAGTTGTGCAACGAGTATGTGAACTTTCAGGTATTCTCAAACGGAGAATGGTCTTACAGATAACCCTTAAACACAAGCGTACTATGTATAACGAAGAAGAACAGGCAACAGACATTATCGGGTGTTCTTGTACTTTACTGACACCTTACAAAGGATATACTGAGGGCGAAGTGGTTGGCGATTATGGCTCTGAAATAGTGGTAAGGCTCAACAACGGCAAAGAAGTAGTGGAATACCGGGACGAGGTACTAATCTATGACTAATGGAGGATTGATTTATGATGACACCGATAGCGACAAGATTTGTGGATTGGGATATTCCCGAACTTTCAACCCTGCAAAATAGCAAGGTATATCAGTTGAGACAACAACTCAATGATGGCGTTCCTATGTGCCGACAGCAGAAGAATTGGCTGACAAACAGCGTGAACAGAAATGCCTATTTCAAGAAAGGAGTTCCATTAGGAGGCTACCGCTTTGACTTTTCGGATGTGCTGAAACGTTTCTTTGTCAAGCAATATGGGCATATTGCAGAATACTATGCCGTTGATAAAACCTCATTGAGGGCATTCCTTTGTGGCAGGATTGATGAAATCATTGAAATAACCGATTAAAATAAAAATATTATGCTGTACGATTATAGACAAGAAAGCAAAACGCCAATGCTTCTGACTTTGGCAAATGGCAATACCATTGAGGGCGAATTTATAGACCTACGGATAGATACCAACACATTGCCCAAAGGGAAACTATGGTATCACATTCGGCATACGGACGATGATTGGACGGAACCTGCCTCATTGAAAAACGGTTGCGTGGTGGTCAATTTCTGTGGTACGTTCATTTGCGACCCCATCGACGATTTCCCTTGTGGACAGGAACTGGAGATAGCCGACTGGTCATATCTGAAATGATGACAGGCTTCAGGCGAATGGCAGCACGGAGAATGTTTCTCTATGTTGCCATTTTTGCTGTTGACCAATATGCCATAAATGGCAATCGACTTTTATAATCTGGGCTTGTAGAAACAAGCCTGACTACCTTTTGTAAATTAGTATTATTTCGGAGAAGCCGGCAATACACCTTTTATAGATACGATAGTTCATACTTCGCCAATAGCGACCAAGGCTGCTTTGTCCGGCGATAGCGGGACTTCTGCTTTTCTTTCTCTTCTTGGGCATCCTTGTCTTGTCGGCCGTTGTAGTAGAAGGCGACTATTCTGATGCGGTTTTCGGCAATTCGTCAAGTCGGTCTGTTTTCCGGGGCGGCACACTCCACGGCAGAATGCTCTTGGTCGGCTTACGATATAAATGCAGGCATTGTCCGGCATCCACTTTTGGCGGCAATACTCGTTCCTCTCCGATCATACTTCCTCTTTTGGACTTACAGCCGGAGCGTTTATTCAAACTTACATTTACGGACGGATGCTATCCACTCACGAAGCCTTGCTCATTCTTTTATCAACCCGTTTCACAACCGCTTTTGGTCGTGTTATCACACATTTTTCCGTTGCAAAGTTAGTATGCAGCCGGGCACGGCTAAAGAGCCTTGGTCAATGGCGTAGCTTCACAAATCTTCCTTTATCGAGCCTATGGTTTTGACGGCTTGCGCTGACAAAAATAAAGCGTATTTGATTGCTATCCTTGTCGCAACCCTATACTGCACTCACTTATGTTGGCAGCGTAAAAATAATTTTAATAACAACTTAAAGCATTGTAATATGAAACAGATTGAGAACAATTTCGCAGTATCAGGATTCGTAGGTAAGGACGCAGAAATCCGTCAGTTCGCAAATGCAAGCGTGGCACGCTTCTCATTGGCAGTAAGTCGTCAGGAGAAGAATGGAGCGGAAACAAAGCGTGTTTCCGCTTTCATCAACGTGGAAGCCTGGCGCAACAACACCAGCACCGATTCGCTCACCCAGATAACCAAGGGCGTTCTGCTGACCGTGGAGGGCTACTTCAAACCCGAAGAGTGGACCGACAAAGACGGCGTAAAACATAATCGCATCGTCATGGTCGCCAACAAGTTCTATCCGACGCCTGACAAGGAGGAAGCTCCGGCAGAGCCTGAGAAGAAAACGAAAAAAGGCAAGAAGTAATTCCTGCCTCGCCCTAAAGAACAAAGCGGCTTCGGTCGCTTTTGTTTTTGCTTCGTAGATGTCCTCTTATAAGCATTCCCCAACCCGTAAGCTGCTTCTTCTGTTTCGGAAGACTCTTTTCCAGCACTGCGATTGAACATTGCAGCACACTTCCAAGACTCTTCCTGAAATCGCACAACACAAAAAGATTTGCCAACTGCTCAAAGACTTCGTTTTATCCTGGTTGGCAAAACATTTTGTCCGACATCGGGCATACGGAAGAAACTCGCTTACAGCCCACCCTTAATTGGATATGCTTCAACATTAGGGAGAATCAAATACTTGACATACGACCTTTGCTATACCGACGCGATTGGTCAGCATCGATTTTCTACATTTTCTATCTGTCGCGCCGGTAGTCGCTTTTGCTCCATCCTCCAAAAATAACTTTCAGGATTTTGGCGAACACCCACAGTCCCAATACTACAATGATTATGTCTCCCATACGATTCATTTTTATGATTTACTACCCATAAAGGTACGAAAAAATCACGAGAAAAACGAATATATAAATTATTAAATGTCAGCATAATATTTAATGATTTACACATGAAATATTACTTTATATTGTTCTGGTGTTACAGTTCGCTTAATGCTATCATATGCCTTTTCAATACTATAAATTTTCCCATTTGAAACTATAAATAAATCATATTCTTCCTGATGTTTTGATGCAAAAGCAAATTCTTGTTCAGAGAAATGAATAATGCCATCTGATGTTGATTTTACTTCAACATAATGCATTTTTCCATTTATATCAGTGTATTCAATATCATAATGTCTTATATCTTCGACATTCGGATCTAGTATGCTTGATCTTGGTATTGGCTTAAACCCTTTTGTGTCTAAATATTGAAATACAAGTCTTTCTGCTCCTTCTGCTTTTTTGCTGGAGCTATTTTTTCTTTGATTTTCACCACTGGAATGCTTTAGTGATGTGGTTTCTCCAGTAGCAGGTGTAGGCTTGTGTAGATTTTCTGGTGAAATAAGTTCAAATTCAGGTATTTGAAACCCATCAGAACCAACTTCGTCAATCGTATCGGCTTCTTGAGAAATTTTGTTTTTGTTCTGAATATCTATCCATAATTTTTTCATTTCATCAGAATTGCCAGGAAAATATGAGAGAGAATGAATCTTTTTATATTTCTGAATGGTAAAGTTATCGCCAAAATTATCGTTAATCCATTCCTTGTATTCTGAAAGTGGAATTGGACGTTCAAGATATTCTACATCAATGCGCTTGAGTCCAAATTCTTTCAGCAATAAATCTTCTATGGCTATCAGTCCTTGGGAAAGATCTGACTTGTTGTAATAATCCAGTGCCTTTTCGTTGATTTCTATTTCTGTTTTTTGCCATTCATCAAAGAAATTAAGCTGTTGTTCCGTATATTTACCATAAATTTCATATAGCTGACAAAGTTTAAATGTCTCAATTTTATGAATGATATTATTTAATTGTTCGAATGAAATTCGTTGCTTGAAAATGACTGATTCTACATTAACGCCATTCATGATATTTTGAATTTCGTCAATATAATCTGTGTCGAAATCAGAAAAAAGTTTTTTTTCTAGATCTTCCGAATTACTTAGAAGTATCTCTTTGAACTTTGATTTCCAATTTTTTTCTTCGATTCTTAAGATATTGCATAGCATTGAAGATATAGCGTCTAGTGCTGTGGGGTATTCTGATATGTTCAGATAGTCCAACATTATCCAGTATTTTTTATTCGGATCTATGATGTATTCTCCTGTATCAAGAGTATATGATTTTTTGTCTATATCATACTCAAGTTGTGAGCATATCTCAAATTTTAAATTAGTTATTGTGTTGAATATAGACTTGATTTGATCTGTTCTTGATTCTGATTTCCGGATGTTTTCGCAGCGGTAGGCTAAAAAATATTTTCGACGTTCGTTTATGATGCAACGAATCTCTTCAGTCATTTCTGGGCAAGCGTTTTCTGTAGTTTTTTTAGGGGTACATTTAATTGAAGAAACCGGCTTTACACCGAATAGTTTCTGAACTAAAATCTCTCCTTCGCGCTTGCCAATATCAAACAATGGAAAATTTGATAAAATTGCTTTTGGAGGTGTGTTGTCCCAATAGTAGCACTCTGATGACGGAATTTTGTTGCGTAATAGTTGCCCATTTTGAGTGCACCATAGGTACAGTGGCGGTACTGAATTGTTTTCCGAAAAACCTTTTAGGCGATCCTTGTATTCCTTATACATTTCGTTATGGTTTTCAACAGGAATATTATTTATATTCTCATATATTTCTTCCATAGTAAGTTCGGAATCATCTTTTTTCGCTCCCATCAGGATTGCTAATTTCACAAAGCGTTCATACTCTTCTGTAGAAAAATCTAATACATTCAACAACTCTGCACCGAGCCATTTTTTTTCATTTACTACATAAGATGATAGTTCGCCTATTTTATCATGTATTGAGAATGCACATGGCGACATTGAAACCATCTTAGTGTTTAAACTATAATAGAAATAATATAATGGATATTCCCCCCTTTGTCCTGGATGGATGATTCTAAATAAAGAATCGTCAGAAACGACTAATCGAATCACCTCTTTGGGACTTTTCGTTTTTAAAAATTCATCATCTACACAGAAAGCCATTCTTTTGTTTGAGCGGGTATCCGCTTTTACTTCTTGTCGTCTGTAATAATATGTGTCTTTAGGACAGAAATGCTCAAGGTATCCATTGGGATAATTAGCCCAATCAATAAAATTCAGAGGCATATTGGATGCCATGTGGAGGTATTGTGTAAGGAATTTTTTAATTTCAAGAACTTCATTGTCAATCAAACCAAGTTCAGAAGACCAATCTGTAATATAAGGGGCCCATTTTCCGGATTCACATCCATAAAGTAGATTGCATATTTGTCGAGGCACTTTATTGGAATCAAGCAAATATAAAATTTCATCAGCAGGCACAACAAAATTCCTGTCCGATAGCATATTGTCATTTAAAGGTTTACTTGACTTCCATTGATTATATAGGTAGCGAACGAGTTCTATCTCTTGCTCTTTAGTACGTGTTTCTCGTGATGCGTTAAATAACAGCAGCTTTATTCCGTTAAAGTCGCTATATCCAACATTGCAAATTTTTTCAAGGTATCTAGCGAGTTGACGGTTAGCATCCTTTTCTCCAGGATTATTATTTTTTATTTCCAAATCCAATTCTTCTTTTAATCTTAAGACAATCTCTTCTTTGATGATTTTGACTTTTATTATAGAAGGAACAGTTTCATTTCGTCCAGTTAGAATAAGTCCCTTGTCTGTTATAAGACATCCGTTTTGATCTATTAAAAGTTTAAGTGTTCGATTTTTTACTTGAGTTTTATGTGCTAGCCTTGCTAATATTGAGATATAGCTCACTCTGTCTTCATCAGAAAGAGCTGAGTTTCTTTTTGGATTGGCAAAATCTTCAATCTGAGGATAATTGAATGAGAAAGTCTCATTGATGTCTAGGTCTTTAAATCCGCATTTAAGAACATCATTAAAGAAACCATATGCTTTTTTATCTTCGGCAAATTCAGAAAACTCTTCTGCAATGTGAATAGATTTGTCTAAAGGAATGAATTTTCCGATGGCTGTCGGGCAAAGTGGTTCACTGTGTCTTGCATTTATTAAAGCCTTGTTAAACGTATTGAACTCAGGATAAATAGTGGTGGCGTCAATTATTGGTCGTATTACGTCATAACCGTCCCATGTCGGATTATCAAAATGAAGTTTAGTAATAGATAATGCCAAATCAATAGCGGATTTTGCAAGAAGCTCAAGTACCCTTTCCGGAGTTGTAAGCATATGATTGCGACTTTTGTCAAGTTTGACTGTTGCATGAAGTACGCATCCATAGCTCAACTTGATTTTTGTCGGAAAAAAAGAATGGAAAAAATAATTGTGAGTTTCATCATAAGTTGATGTTTCGTCAATGCGTCGTGCGGCAGCAACAGAAATTTTTTCTTCATGGATTCTGTTAATAATCCATCTTTGAGTACATTGAGAATTATGGTCATATGACGAATTATAAACATGTACAAATTCTACGTTATCGTAGTTTTCGGTTTCCCAATTTATAGTTGCCTCTTGTCCATTTATAACTAAAACTATAGTTCGGATATTGTGTAAAAAAAGAAAGAATTGGGAACGATTAAGCATTTCCATATTTTCTTTTACCTTTGCAACTATGTTAGAGGATAGGTCAAGAACTATTTGGGTAGTAAATTTTTCAGAAGGTATCCAATGTGTTACCTCTGGAATAGCAAGGATAGGGACTGGCGACTTGCGCTTGGATTTCGCTATTAGCTCTTTGAATATATCTTCAACATTCGGTTCTAATTTACCCCATATTTTTTTTAGTTCATCATATTTTTTTAGAGCAATTTCTTGTGAAAATTTGCAGGCTAAACCTTGCGATGAATATGGAGCAATTCGACTTTTTATAGTTAGTGAATTGCACCAATTAAGTACAGATCTAAATCCTAATCCTTTGCAACCTATGTATTTTCCATCCCTTTTTGTAGATTGGCTGGGGCGCATGATTGAGGCATATCCATCTTGAGTAAATGGCTTGTTTCCATCATTGCTAATGGTAAGTTGACTGTTTTCAATCTCTATTTTTAAGCATGAAGCACCTGCATCATCAGCATTTTGAATAAGCTCATAGAGTTCTCTACCTTCATATTCTTCAAGTGTTGATATTTCATCGTTGAAATGGTTACGCATGAGACAGTCATATGATGTGGGAGGGTTCATATAAGCCTTCATATTCATATTGAATACAGGGTCTTCAATTCCTATAGGATAAACAGTCCTTTTTTTCATATATTCGTGATTATGCAAGATTAAAACTGAATGTTATTTTTGTGTCCTTATGCTATTCCCAGCAACTCTATCTCAAATATGAGTGTCGAACCGCCCGGTATGTCTGGTTGCGAGAACTTGCCATATCCCATTTCTGCCGGAATGTATATCTCCCATTTATCGCCTATACACATCTGTTGCATGGCTACAATCCAACCCTCAATCAGTTCGTTCAAACGGAAGGCAATCGGAGTGCCACCCCGGCTGCTGTCAAATTTCTTTCCGCTTATAGTCCACCCGGTATAGTGGGCGGTGACGATACTGCGTGGTGTAGGATGCTTGCCATCGTTCTTTCCCCCACTGATGACCTTGTAATAGATACCTTTCGGGAGTGGCTTTATTCCCTCTTCTTTGGCTTTCGCTTCCAGCCATTCCTTATTGGCTTGTATGTATTCTTTTTTGCTCATTTTATTTCGGATTTTCTAATTTGTATATGATGTGTGGCATTTCTTTACCCCGGTAAACGACAGTATGGCTGCCACAAGATTCCATGCCCAGTCGTTTTGCCACTCGGATGGAAGCCTTGTTTTCCGGTCGGATGCTACAATAAACAGCCGGCAATCCAAAGTTGTCAAAAGCATAGGCTATAAGAGATTCTGCGGCTTCTGTTGCATAACCGTTGTGCCAATATGTGTTGTCAAATATGTAGCCGATTTCAACGACTGAATTTTCGTTCATTGTTGTCGTCATAAGTCCAGCCTGACCTATCAGCAAACCGCTCTCCTTTAACTCTACGGCAAAATATCCGATGCCGTCTTTTGTATATCGTGTAAGCTGTCGCTCTATCCAGGATCGTACATCATCTTCACTGAAGCCATGTTCCCAAGCGTACATCACTTCCGGCTTGCCCATTATTGCTATCAAAGTCTCAAAGTCGTCATGGGTGAGTTTGCGGATAGCCAGTCGTTCGGTTTCTTGTATGTTTTCTCGTTTGTTCATCGGATAAAAGTTGTTGTGATTACAATTCTCTCAACAGATGTTTGACGGCTGAGACAGGATGATAAAAAAGCATTCTCGGACCGGACCATCGCATAACCATTTTTATCCGCTTTTTCATATCCGGGCGATAACAATGTACAGGACACTTTTTACAAGTTGGCTTGTCGTTTCCGAATTTGCAATGGTCAAGTCTGTCCCTTGCGTATGTCAACAACTCATGGCAAGCCGGACATAGGCTTGCATTGCCTTCCTTTTTTCGGCAGTATAAATGAATCATTTGTTCTACTACCTTCTTCTCCTCTTCAATACGGCTTTTTACCATATCGTTACTCTTCTTTTGGCTTCCTTTTCCCAAGCGGCCCGCTGAACTTGCCACGATTGAGTGATACGCCGTATTTATTGAGAATGCGGAACACCGAGCTTCGGCTGTTGAATCCGCTCACTTTCCAGATGTCATCAATGGAATGCCCGTTATTGTACATCGCCACGATAGTTTTTTCACGTTCCGCCCTGCTGATGTTTTTCTCTTTGGTCGGCTGGTTGATATTCTGTTTCAGATGGATGATGTGGGCTGAAGCCTTGCGCAGCATGGCACATTCCTCCGGCAAAGAACCGAACATCTCCAGTACATCGGAGGCTTTTGTTTCCGGAAACAAATCCCCACGGCTGTCAATCTTGTCGTGAATGGAGACAATCCGAACCACCTTTACCCGGCAGAACTCGATGAATGTCGCCAGCTCACGGGAGCCACGCAGGGCATTGCTGAATTTTGAGACAACCAACTCGTCCCCACGCTCCAGACTTGCCATCAGCTGTTTCCATTGAGGGCGCAGTTTCTCGTGTCCGTTCTCTTCCTCTATCACTTGTACACAGCCGTATTGCTCCATCCACTCTCTGTCAGTGTCGAAGCCGTCATAACCGGCTGCCTTGAATATGTAACCTACTTTTGCCATACTGATGTTCAATGCTAAATGATACCAACTGCAAAGGTATAAAGTTTAATCTGAATAAAATCATACTTACGAAAATAATTTGCAATAATTATACTCTGTATTTTCATTTGTTTTGCTCTTGTTTGTTTTGCCCGTCATACTCGTAAGTATGAAAAAGAAAGTGTATTAAAGTTTGATTATTAAGTATTATTATACAAACTTTTATACTTACCTTTGCAGCCATAAATCAATAATAATCGTATGTGCAAAGGCTTATTCAAAGTGAAATCAGAGAGAAAAAACAAAGGTACTGATCTTATATCATACTTAAAAAAGCAATCCGTTCTTGCCAAAGGTATTGCCGTATGTTTTGCCATCTTTATATTGGCATCGTGCGGAAAAAACACGGATGACAGTATGTTTCAGACAAGTGAAAGTGCTGTCAATGCTTACAGAACCTATTTGTCCGATATGCGTAGTATGGAAACCCTTTCGACCGAACATTTGATAGAGGCTGTCAACGATTGGCAGGCACTTCGGGATTCAGTTTTTGTCCGTATCGCCAAAGACACGGCAGACCATATCCACGCAAAGTATGAAACCACCATACAAATGTTGCACGATTCCTTACAAACGGAGTTCATGCGCCTGGCTAATTCAACCCCAAAAACATTCAAGGATGTATTGCTCATCAAGGAACGGACTTCCCCATACAGGCAGGATGCGGAACTGGCACAAGCGGTTGCGACAGCAGAACCGTTCTTCGACTCGTTGGATTCGATACCGCTTTACCGAAAAACGGAAAAGAATATCGTATCTGTTTATAAGACCTTTCTTGCCCAAACTCTAAAATCCGGAATAAACAGCAAAGATGAGCTGCTTGACTTTATAAGAGAAGAAGACAGGCTGTTCCGTTCATTCCTTGCCCATCTTCCGGAACTTGCGGATGCCGACCTTTCTGCCATTACAGGCGGCACGGAGCAATGTTGCCTTTCGGTGTTCCAGTCGGCAGAGGACGGCAAGTTCTCTTACCGGGATGCCCTGATATATTTCGCCAAACGTACCGACCGAAGAATTGTCCTCAATGCGTTGGCTTGCAGGAATGACATCCACCAAGACAAGGTCAAGACGGATGCACAGGCACGTGCGTATGTGTGGATGCTGTTGCAACCCTACATTGCATTGGACGATTTCAGTATGGCTGTGCTGTCCGATATGGAAAGGGTGTCATTGCATGGTGTAGCAGAACAGATGCCCTCTATGATGACCAGACTAAACAAGATTATCGGTACTGGTAATGACCAATGGGAAACTTTGCCGGAATTGTTTATCAAAGTCATGGTCACTTCCATTTAAAAACAGAAACAAATAAAAACTACAACGATATGCTACAACTCTTTTACGATGACTTTCTCTCTTTCGTGCCGCTCCAGCTTCCGCAATTGTTGGACGTTACCACGATGGAGCAACCGCAGTTCTATGACGATTATGTCCTGCTCTCTTTCCCTCTTGCGGAACAATACGATCTGGAAGAAGTAATGGATATTCTGGAAGATGACATGGAGATGATAATCCTTTACCATCACGTTCCGTCAGGAGCTACCGCCTTCGGCAGCAGTACCTGTGCCTATTCCAATCCGGCTTTCGGGCAGATGTTCAAGATGAATGCCAGAATAACGGATACCGGCAAGGCTGACCGCATTGATGTGACCGTCTATGACTCCCTGGAGTTCATGTGTTCAGACCTCTGCCTTGACCTGAAACTCCATGAACAGTGCGGTTACTTCAAATATCGCAAGAACAAGGAAGAACTGCTTGCGGAGTTTGTATGAGACGGACGATATACTTGCAAATGCTTTACCTTATAGATATGCACAAGAGTTGGATTGCCTTGGATGGCAGTCGCAGTTATGCGCCACGTATCATCTTCAAGCGTGGCAGGGTACTTCTATGTACATTCCGCACCATTCGTCTTCGGGCAATCTATAAGCACAATGGCTATGAGCGTGGCACGAAATGGAGCATATCCGAATACGAACTGGACAGGGCACTGGCAGTGTATCGCAAGCGGAATCCCGAAGTCAAGGCCCGCCTGAAAAAGGGAGCATCCTATCTGGAAGCCAAAGATGTCAATGCCATTGTGGAGCTTGCCACATACGGCTTGCTCAAACTGGAACTGTCAGAATTTTCATTATACAAACAACGTTGATTATACAATACCCATTCATTATGATTTGGATTATCATTGAAATTCTTTTCCCGGCATTGCTCATCGCACTGCCCTTGTCATTGTACAGAAGCAACCGCCCTTTTATGGCAAAGTTCTATTTAAGGATGACGGCAAGCGAGAACGCACGCAAACTCTATGTGCGCTGTATGCTCATACTTATTCTCCTGTATCACTATATCTATGCAGGCGGACATTTCGGAGAATGGGGCATCCTGGTATCTACCATCCTGTGTGCCATTCTGTTCCCGTTCAAACGTGCGGACAAATGGCTGGCCGGACTTCACGAGGAACAGAAGCGTTTCTTTCTGGTGGCACTGCTCGCATTGGCACTTTGTGCAGTACCGCATCTGCACACTACAGCCGTTACGCTTGGCTTTCTTCTTTTGGCTGCCATGTTCTATCCCTCTTGTAACGTGCTGTCAAAATGGGAAGATAAAGAAACCAAGAAACAATGGTGTAAGAATCCCGGAACATTGTCCGAATACTACTACTGACATCATCACGCAATGCTGCCATGAATAAGTGGATAGTGGTAGTTGATTCAAATCCACAGATAGTCAAATTAAAAATCAACAGAAATGACGAAAGACAAGAATAGATGTGCCAATCAGATATTGGCGGATATGGAACTCTTCGACTTCCTCAAAGAGAAAGTCGGAGAAAGAAAGACGAAGACCGGTGCCTACCACGACCTGTTGGAAAAGTGTGTGGCAGGATTCGTAGTCCCTTTCCTCAAGAATCACGAATACGTGTTGCAGGCTGACCAATGCCATGTGACCATTTCCGACCTTGCATCGGAATGGCATTGGCACAGGGCTACCGTCAGGACATTCCTCGACAAGTTGGAGGATATGGGGCATATATATCGTACACGCTTTGCCAAGAGTGTGGTCATTACAATGGTGTTCAACAAAACCGGCATTGGCAATTCTACTACCACTTATAATGGTCAAGCGGAGATTCGACCTGCCGATGAGTTTGATGCCGCTCTATCCAAATGGATAACCGGCAATTTGACAGACTCACAGATGGGTGATATATGTGAACAATACTACGTAAGTCGGTTGAAAGAGATTGCCGACAATTCTCCTGTTGGTGGCTCTGGAAGCCAAACGTCTTCAAAGGACAAATCAGCAGATGAACTTACCCGGACATTGGTTCAGCGCATAGCCGTTGCCGGACTGAAGCGAACCATACGAAACTCATGCTTCGACAACCCGACCGCTTTTATCGATTTCTTCCACTTCGAGCTGGGGGATGACTGGTCTTCTCTTTTGGCAGCATCCAAGATGACCGCCAAGATAATCCTCGACGGTGAAAGTGAGGTAACGGGCGCAAGTTCCGATGAGATAGAGATCCTTGCCACGCTCAAAGAACCGTTCAAGGCTCTATGGGCGAAGTGCCGGGAAGACGATTCGGACCTTTTATAGGCTTTACAACAGTTGTTGTAAGTTTCTACCAGATTGTATAACCACGGACAAGCCGTGATACCCTACGCTTATAGGCTTGCCATTCCAAGCGTGCAGCAGTGCTTGCACGGTGACCAAACAGAGGGAAGTAAGGGTAGCCTAATACCCCAATAGCATAAAGCTATCGGGAGAGGTGCCCGGACAAGCAGCAAGCTGGGGCAAACAGGATGTCCGAAAAACAGAAAAGAGAATATGGCAAATGCAAAGCAGGTGATGGATTTCCGACCATCAAAAGGCATAACCACAGCACAAAGCAACGAACACCAACGCAGGTGGACGGAAAAAGGCTGGGAGCGTGCCGTGTCGGTCGGGAACTATGATCCGACAAGAGAACATTTGAATTTTGAGATAAAGGCAGGTAAGGTCTGCCCTATAGATAAGACACGGAGCATCCCGGAAAGAATGTCCGATAATTTGTTGGCGAGAGGAATCAAAGACCCAAATGCAGGTTTGGCAGAGCCACGTTTCCGCACGGTGGTCAATTTTATTTTTGGAGGTTCACGTGAACGTATGCACGAAATAGCTTTCGGCAGTCAGATTGTAAATTTTGATAAGGGAGCGGACAATTCCCATGTCGAGAGGTGCAAGGATATTGAAGAATGGGCCAAGGACGTCTATTCATTCGTTTGTGGCAAATATGGAGAGGAGAACATTGCAGCTTTTATCGTACACATGGATGAACTGAATCCCCATGCGCATTGTACCTTGTTGCCAATCCGTGACGGCAAGTTTGCATACAAGCAGATTTTTGCAGGAAAGGACAAGTACGAGTTCAGCGCACGGATGAAGCAGTTACATAGCGACTTCTCAGAAGTGAACAAGCGTTGGGGAATGTCACGTGGTAGCAGTATATCCGAGACCGGCGCAAAACACCGCACCACCGAAGAGTACCGCCGACACCTTTCGGAAGAATGTACCAATATCGAAGAACAGGTTGTCCAACATAAAAAAGCACTGTCCGACTTAAAAGTGGAAATCAGTCTGGCAGAACGCAGGGTAAAAGGCTTGACCTCAATGGTGGACAACCTCAGAAAGGCGAAAGCGGAAAAGGAATACCAGTTGTCGGCATTGGAGCGCACCCTTCAATCCCATCAGGGAGATACGGCTGCCATTATAGCAGAGAGGGATCGGTTGGAAAAGGAACTGGCTTCTATCCAAACGAAACTGGAAGACAAGCAGGATAAGCTACGGACGGCTGACCAACAGCTTGAAGCCCTTAAAAGGGACATGGATGCCATTGGCGAGCGCACGGAGGAGTTGAAAGGCGAAGCCTATAAGTACATCCGTGAAATCCATTCCAACGTGGATGTGCTGCTCAAAGATGTAATGTTGGAAACATTGGTCAGGGAGCACTCGGCACGATTGGGAGAAATGGGACTTTCCGAACAGTCCCGATTTGACGGTTCATTACTGCAAAGCCTGACGGAACAAGGATCGGAAGTGATGCACTGCGCCACGCTTCTGTTTCTCGGAATGGTCAATGATGCCACTACTTTTGCCGAAACGCATGGCGGTGGTGGAAGCTCCAGTGACCTTAAATGGGGACGGGACGATGACGAGGACAACCGGGCCTGGGCAAGACGGTGTATGATGATGGCAAGCAAGATGATGCGTCCGGCTTCCGGCAAAAAGCAGAAACGATAATCGGCAGGAGGTAGTTTCCTGCATCGGATGTGAAATCTATAATAACAGAAAACGTATGAGAAATAAAATAGTATTTGTAATGGCAATGGCAGGAATGTGCTGCACACTGCAAGCGAAGGCGAATGTACAACCTGTCCCACAGGATAGTGTACACTATGAATCCTATATGGAGAAGGAACTGATGTTTCAAACCGCAGAGCCGACTTATCACAAGGGAGTGCTGGTAACTTCACCATGGAACGGCAACTGGTTTGTCAGTCTGCAAGGTGGTGCAAGTGCTTTCATCGGCAGACCGATTGGCTGTGCTGATTTGTTTGACCGGGTACAACCATCGTTATCCGCATCAGTCGGCAAATGGTTCACTCCACAGATCGGGGCAAGAATCGGGTATGGAGGTTGGCGGTTCAAGGACTGCAACCTTACTGCCAATGACTATCATCATTTCCACGCCGACCTGATGTATAATGTCCTTGGCGGACTGTATGCAAAGAAAGAAAATCCACGTTGGGGCATTGTTCCATACGTTGGCCTTGGAATGATGTATAATCCTCAGAACGGTCAGAAACCATTTGCCATTTCTTATGGCATACAAGGGCAATACCGCATCTGCAAACGGCTGGCAGCATTGCTGGAGATTGGCAATGCTTCCACTTTCCAAAACTTTGACGGATATGGGGAAGCCAACCGCTTCGGGGACAATATGCTCTCCGTTTCTGCCGGACTGTCTTTCACGATTGGAAAGGTCGGGTGGAAACGAACCGTTGATGCGACTCCTTATATTCGGCAAAACGAGTGGTTAGTGGAATATGCTTCGGAGTTGTCGGAAAGCAACCGCAGGTACATTGGTCAACACGATAGGGATATGCGTACCTTGAATGAACTGAAGAAAATTTTGGATATTGAAGGATTGCTTGAAAAGTACAGCCGGCTGTTTGAAGACCATGAAAATTTAAGCAGTGGTTATCCTAAAAATGATTACAGCGGACTGAACTCGCTCAGGGCAAGGTTGAAGAACAGGCGTTGGGATGGCAAGTCGCCTTTGTCCAATGACAGCCTTGCGGTTTGTTCCGGAATTGCCAATGTGAATGTAGATGATAGTGGAAATTCAAATGAAGTCCAATCGGACAATCTTGCCAAAGCTCAGGAATTGACAAATATGGGCGGAGACAGCATTGCCACCTATAACCACTCGGATTATCTGTCCTTTATAAACTCCGGCAACGAGTGCATCGGTTCTCCCGTTTATTTCTTCTTTGAACTCGGCACAGCGAAGTTGACAGACAAGTCACAGTCGGTCAATCTTGATGAACTGGCACGTGTCGCAAAGAAATACGGATTGTCGGTTACTGTTGTAGGTGCGGCTGATGCAGCCACAGGGGCTGCCGATGTAAACGACAGGTTAAGCATATCGAGAGCCGATTATATTACCACAGAATTGGTTAAGCGAGGACTGGCAGTTGATGTGATTACCAAGGTCGGCAAGGGAGGAATCTCAGATTACAATCCTACCGAAGCCAATCGACATACCAAAGTATTGCTTTATATGAAATAGAACACAAAAGATACTTTTTGCTTCATGATTTGAATTGGGAGAGCCTGTCCGTGATGGATCGGCTCTCCTGCATTATAAAGTGCATTATCCTAACTTTTGTATTTCACTCCAATAGAAGAACGCTTCTGCATTTGTCTTCTTAAATTTGTTCAACTTAGTTGATAATGGAGGTTGTATCGTTGTGTTGATTAATAAATTCGCTTCGGACGGATTATAATGTTTTACCTCGTGTATTCCTTTGCCGATAAGTTTAGCGAGATAGGCGGCTTTTGAAGCATTTGTGATAGCACTTTCCAAAGTATAGACTTCACTATGAATAAAGCCACGCACTTTTTTTATTCCATCTTGAATCATGTCAAACTCTTCTTGATTATCTTGTCCACGCATTACGATACATTTAGCCGTATCATAAATATCATCCAAAACTTTTTGAATTGCATCAGGACTCTCACCTCTGTATTGAAGTTCAACCATCGCAAACTTATTGAATGTCTCTGTTGTAATGGACAAGTCATTGACAATATCGAAAAGAGATGCAATGTCAAATAGTTGTTTGCATATTTCCATTGAGCAATTCTTTTCTCCTTTGAAAAAAGGAATCCCGGTCGTGTGAGGAGCAAATGCAGTTAATTTATCGCCAAGCAAATCCTCTTTACTTGGTAACTTTACAATTATGGGGTCTCCCTCTGTTTTTAACAACCGGCTTTGAATAGGAAGTTCCACTACATTTGCATAATGAATTTCCTCGAATAATACATCCAACAAAATCTTATCCTGACGTCCTCCTGCCGGATATGCCACTTGGTAAAAGAATTTGGCGTGTTGTTTCGGAATATCGGTACGAGAGATACGCTCTACCAATTTGACCTCTCCAAAGCCATATTCTTCGGAATACTTTTCAAGATAATCTTCAATTCTTGTTCCAGGAGGACATATTATATCAATATCGATAGAAAGTCGTTTGCCTGTATCAAGATGAAGCATTAAGGACGAACCTCCCTTGAACAAAAATGGGCAACCCGATCGAGCCAATGCTTCCAACAATGAGAATGCACGGATTGTTTTCTCAACGAGGGTTATATCTTTTATCTTATTGTCTTTGGCGACTTGTTCTATCCAAGACAAAGTCCTGCTATCGGGATGTATCATATATTGATTGTATTGATAATTTGTTCAACTTTTTGTTTTCGGTTGCGACGTGCCGCATATCTCAATAACCTTGTTTTTTTGATTGCATAGTCAGAGAATGCGTTTGAATATATAGTATATAATTCATTGCCTTGAAGATGTTGTAGTTCTTTGTCAGATATGGCATCAACAAGCATTTTCTCCAATGTGGGAACGGGACAGCCATTTATAACATCTAATGGAGCCTCTTTAACAAGAGGGCGGACAATAATTAAGTCTCTATTTGTAATGTATCTGTCCACATCTTCTTGGGACGGATTCAAGAAAATAGGGATTTCTGATTCGACGTTTTGTAATGACATAAAAACAGATTCCATCGCTTCCCTTTCAACATCTACTAATGTGGTTCTTACCGCAGGTACATGTAGCATCATTGATGCAAATACAGACGGTTGCCATATACAATAGTCGATGAAAGGAAATTTTTCTTTTATATGCTTGTTGAGTGAAAGCATAAATTCGTTTGGTTCATACAAAAATTCATGCTTCAAATCTTCATTTAATTTATATTTCCCGTATGAAACCCTAATGATTTTGTTTTCTGCAATCATCCTATTCAAAAGCACAACAAGAGACCCTTCTGATATGTTTTTCATACCAGATCGTACCACATTCAACAAGTCTTTTCTTGTGAATATGCCATCCTGTTTCTTAGCAATATCTATTATTTGATTTACAGCAGTCATTATTGCTTTTTTAATTATACTGCAAAGTTATAACAAATTTGGCATATAACAATGTAGTTTGCCATTTTTGTTATACTGTAGTAAGATAATGCTGTGAATGTTATAACAATTTTGGCAAATATACATCAGATTTGCCGTTTTGTTATATTTTATCCTGTTTTATAATTCCTACTACCAGACCATTATACCTGTTTCTATTATCACAATACTGTGAGCTTCTCCGGCTATTCTTGTCGGCTCCATTTTCCTTTGCAAAGGTACTGCGGCGAGGGAACGCCAAGTACCGATTCTCCGATTGGCTCCACTAATGCCTTGTGGACTTGACGACAACTTTCCACAATTTCCGGCAGGCTGAAATTGGGTATTTCATCAACTCCTCTGGCATTTACTTGTCTTATCCCTCTGTAGTCCACAGTCTCTGAATGCACGTAAAATTCAGATCCCGACAAGAAAGCGATAAAGGCTTCAAAATAAGGGAAAAGAAAAAACAAAAGTTCAACGATTAAAACAGACAGATTATGCACAGCAAGATTTTTCAAATCACAGAAGAGAGACCTCTAAAAGACAACATCCTGAACGACTGCACCCTTGAACAAGGAGACGGACACTATTATGACTATTGCTCGGAGATTGACGAGGAAGAGCGTAAATCACACATTGATAATCTGATAAACAACATTCTGCCCAAAGGTATGTTTGAGCTTGTTTCAGATGATACAATCTGTTACAATGGCGGTGCGGACAAATGGAAAGAGGAATTTGTGGCAACCTTGCAAGAAAAGGCGAAAGCCGTTACCACAGAAAACTGCACTCTTTGGATTGGCGAGGTGTACCAACTTGAAAAGTACCTCAAAAATCCGCTTGATACCGCCTATCAGTTCTATATGGACGAGCAGTGTATCAACGGAGCTGCCGAACAATCTTACGAGTTTCTGCGAGTGGTAAGCCAATTAGAGCCAGGAACATTGCTGTATATCGGTGGAGTGATTGACTATCATTTCTAATGCTATGAGAACACGAAGAATGACCAAAGAGCAGGGAGAACGCTGTAATATCAGCCGATTTCCCAACTTCCATAACACAGGCAGTGTCAAAGGAATGAAGCGATTGTATTATGGTAAACAGGCATTGTTGGTAAGGTGCGGAGCATACATCTACAATGTTTCAAGTGAGCCAAGTATTTATTATCAAGCAAAATAACAGACGATATGAAAGGAACAGAACAATTCAAGCAGACCATAAAGGCATATTTGGACGAGAGAGCCAAGACGGATGAACTCTTTGCCGTGTCGTATGCCAAAGAGAACAAGAATTTGGACGATTGCATCACATTTGTACTCAACCAAGCAATGGCTATATGCAAAGAGGGCGGTTGTGGAATGACCGACAATGAGGTTTATTCTCTCTGTACCCACTATTATGATGAAGACAATATAGAGGTGGGTAAAGCCGTCAACTGCGGTGTGATAGTCAATCATAGGGTAGAACTTACTCCCGAAGAGCAAGCCGAAGCGAGGGAAAAGGCACTCAAAGCCTATCAAGACGAGGAACTGCGGAAGATACAACAACGTAACAGCAGACCCAAGCCAACCCAGAAAGCAACGAAACAGGAAGTTACCCAACCATCACTATTTGATTTAGGACTATGAGAGCCAAGACGAGATTACAGCACAAGGTAGTAACCGCCAATGAGCGGTTACTGCCACTGACCGAGAAGCAAGAGTTATGGGCATTTCGCCATTGCTTAAATCATTATGCGTTCCGTACCAAAAGCGGTATGACCACCTGTATGGATTGCGGACACCAATGGAGCGAGACCAGAGAAAAGACCTGCCGTTGCCCTCGCTGCGATACAAAGTTGGAGATACGCAACACCTTACAGCGTAAGTATAAAGACAAATCCTATTACTCCATACTGACAACCCAAGACGGCTTACAGGTGCAGAGGGTGTTCCTTTTGACGGCTCATTATCGCAAGGGCAAGAAAGCCGATTTTTACTCAATGGAGGTAGTCCGTTATTGGATTGATGATAATGGCAAGACAGAAGTAACAGCATTAAGGCGTACACTCGGCTACTATATAGACAGCTTTGTCTTTGACAATCATATAGAACTGCGGAACGACAATAATGTTTACAGGCGGATTGCCGATTGCAAGGTTTATCCTTATTATTCTGCCACAACCAAGTTAAGACGCAACGGACTAAGAGGTTCTTTGTCGGAGATTGAGCCAACGAAGCTGATTGAAGCCTTGTTGCAGGACAGTAGAGCCGAAACGATGTTCAAGGCAGGGAGAAAGGTGGATTTGAACTATTTTCTGCAACACCCTATGTATTTTGATTTGTATTGGAACACTTATAAGATAGTGATGCGTAACAATTATCACATATCCGACATTTCCCTTTGGGTGGATTACATCCGCTTGCTTGAAAGGTGTGGCAAGGATATTCGCAATGCCCATTATGTCTGCCCATTGGATTTGAAAGCCGAGCACGACCGCTATCAAGAGAGGGTAAGGGTTATCCAAGAGCGAGAGAAACGTGAAGCCGAGCAGAAAAAGGCGCAGGAGAATGAGGAGAAGTTCAGAGAGTTGAAAGGCAAATTCTTTGGATTGTCATTCACTGACGGACTGATTGTGGTCAGCGTGTTGGAGAGCGTGGATGATTATTACAAAGAGGGAAATGCTTTACATCATTGTGTGGGACAATGCGAATACTACCTCAAACCCAAGTCTTTGGTTTTCTCTGCACGGATAAATGACAAACGCATTGAGACTGTTGAACTGTCGCTTGAAAATTTCAAAGTCCTGCAATCAAGAGGGCTTTGCAACCAAAACACAGAATACCACGACCGCATCATACAACTTGTACAGAAAAACGCACGGCAAATCCGTAAGCGTATGACTGCATAATCTGTTTTGTTCTTTTCGTCAGCCACTTGTTACGATATACAATGTAGCAGGTGGCTTTTATGTATCCGGCTACGGCTGCTCGTTGATTGCCGTAGCGATGTACTGTTTTAATTCTACCGCAAAGTGGTAGATGTAACCTGCTAAAATATAGTATGTACGCAATTCTTCCATTTATACAACCACTTGTGCCGTTTATAGCACCACTCAAAGGTCAAATCTGTTTTACCTACTAACAACCCATTATAGTTTTTTGAGTATTCTCCTTTGAGCCGACCACCACGCCGCGCGGATTGTTTTATGGTGCAAAGGTACTGCTGTGGGAGAACGCCAAGTATCGCTTCGTCTAACAAATCACCGGACTTAACGACAACTTTCCTCAATTTCCGGCAGGCAGAAATTGGGTATTTCATTAACTCCCTGTTTGTTTACTTGTCTTATCTCCCTTGTAACGCAGTCTTTAACGCACATAAAACATATCCCGGTGGCGAAGTCGGAAGGCTTCCAAGCAGAGGGAAACAAAAACAAGTCTAACAATAAAAATTTACGATTATGCCGAATTGGTGCAGCACTGCGTATGCGATAGAGGGCAACGCAACAGAATTGAAAAAACTCTATGAGTTAATGAAAGATTTAGAAAAACGACAAAAGCCGTCCGTTCAAAATGGTTTTGGAACTACGTGGTTAGGGTGTCTTGTAGAAGCCCTCGGAGAAAGTTGGGAAAAGATATATTGCCGTGGAACGTGGGATAACCTCAAATTCAACGGTGAGGTGCTTACATTCAATACAGAAACAGCGTGGTCTCCCTGCAATGAAATGTTTGATATGGTATGTGAGAAATATCCCACGCTGCGATATTTCTATCAGTCGGAAGAACCTGGTATGTGTGAGTATTGGACGAATGATGATGAGGGCAAATACTTTCCTGACAGATACTATGTTGATGTATGCACTTCGGAGGAAGAATACTATTCCGAGTATTTTCAAGACTTGGAAAGCGTATATGACTGGCTGGAGGATATTTGCGAAGTACAAGTCAAATCCCGTCAGGATGTCAATGCGATTGTCAAGCAATGGAAAGAAGAAAATGAAGACGCATACTGCTCTATTCACGAATATCAAATATCGGTATAATCGGAGAGCATAAAAGACAGGAGTATGGAAAAGAAAGGTTACGGCATAGGCAAACGTACAAAAAGAGAGATTGGGACTCCCCTGATGGTTATCAATATCAAACAAGAAATCATAGATATTCTTCAAATAGCCAACAGACGTTTTATGTACAATCCTAAAATCGGAATCCTGATTTTAGGAGACGAGATGTACGGAAAGAACATTTGCAGTTCTCATTCGCAAGAGTTCTATGTGTCAAAAGCGGACGGACATTTCGATGATTATTTGCGTGGGTGGATAGGTGTATCAAAAAGCTATCCACGTGGAGTTATTCATTTTGCCCCTGCTGTCAGCAAGGAGCAATTCGACAGAGGATTTGACTCCTTGCAGATGTTCAGCAAACTTGATGGCGTAAACGGAGATACTATCATTCGGGGCTTTTGCGGTTTGTCGGAACAGAGGATGAGTGATTTACTGCCTTCATCTTTTTAGCTCTTATCAATGAGTGTCGTGCTTACGTGGTTTCACAAAAGCACGATACCCGTTTTTATGAGTTGCCTAAACTGCGTTGGCAGCTTCCTTTTGTATCTCAACCTTTATATTTTGCCCAAGCCATCTTCCTTTTATAGGTATAACTGCCGTGGCTCATCTTCCGTCCACACCGCTCTTGGTTTTATCAGATGCAAAGGTCTGCTGTCGCGCTTGATTCTCCGGCTTGAAGTGCATTCCCTGCAAATTCTTCCTTTCCGTGAAAGAGTAATTGGCCGGGAAAGCCGTCGCATGAAGCAGTACCGACAGCCGTTTACCGCATCCATAAAATTCCAAGGCGGTTCAGACGGGAAAGAACCGACCAGAGGGAAAAGAAAAAATGTTCAACATCAAAATTCATTAGAAATGGAGTACAACAATCAATTATCAGAGAACGACAAACGCTTTGCGGACGAGTTCTCAAACTATGTAAACGGAAAAATGGCTTCACCCCGAAAGGTGGGCAAGGCATTGGCGGATGACCACCGCTATTTGGTAAACGAAAAAGCCAAGCTGATGTTCTACTTTATGGAGCAGTTGGCGGAGAATTGGCACAAGGGAAGATATGACCAGCGTAACGAATGGGCGTGCCGTCTGGCAGCGGAAGCCATAGACCATTTGGCAGAGAACGACCTCTATCATTTACCCGAAGAGTATTACGAAAACCATAAACAATAACGATTATGAGAGCACTTCAAATCGCCATCCCAAGATGGAACATAACAGAGTTGAACGGTTACGAGCCGATAACCACCTTTTGGCAGGACTTCTCCATTGCCGATAAATTCGGAGACAAAGCCATAGCCGACACATACAGGCGAGCCAAGTCCGAATGGAAAGACAATTACAAGTATTGGACGGAACTCTGCCTTGTACTCAACCACAAGATATGGCAGTGGCACGAGAGAGACAACCAAAGAGCCATTCTCTATGACAAGCTATGGAGAGAAGCGGACGAAATGACCTCCGAATGGTCGGACGAGAAGCAGGAGTATTATTTTCAAGTAACGGATTAAGCCACGTGTGGGGAAATGTAAAAAGTTTCCCCACTTCAAAACCCTCACAAGATGACTACCGAAGAACAGATACAGAGAATAACCGACATTGCCCAAGAAAAAGGCTGGAGCGTGAACGTTGAAGACAAAAACGAGACAAGAGTATTGTTTGAGTTTCAACGCTATACCAAGTACGGACAGGATTTTCTCTTCAATGCCGATATGCAGGGCGAGGATATTGATTCCCTCATAGCCAGTGTAAAAGAGTATTACGAGGGTTTTGACCCCGATTATGAAGCCTATTTGTGGATAGGCGATGACGGACACGGCAAGAATGGCGCACCTTATCACATCAAGGATATTGTAGCGGATATGGAAGATGCCGAAGAACAAATATATGAATTGCTACAAGCATTTGAAATGGAATTTCTTTAATACACATAATTATGACTTTATCGGACAAATCATATTACAGAAGACTTTGCAGGAATATCCTTGCAGACCGCTTTAATTGGCGGAAATACTGCACACCGAGCCTTTATTTTGGCAGGGAAATATGTGTAACACCGCTTCATTGTTCCTACGGACAAATCGGCTACACCATCAATTTTCCCTATACCAATGCACCGGAAGTGGAGTATGATTGGGAAATGAACAAACTTACGATTGATGATGAAAATTGGAAATTGGTATGTTAGACGAAATCAGGCAAAACGGCAAAACAGTGTTGTCAGGAGAGGATGGGTTTTCAATACCCATGTTTTTCAACAACTTGTGCGGTAAAAATTTTTCAGGCGAGAAGTACCGGGATTATATCAAATACATAGCCTTCGGAGAAATGGGGTTCAAGCCCGGAGAAATCATGCTTTACCGCAATGGTACATTGGTAAGGACAGGTAAAATAAACATTGAAAAATAGATACAGATATGGAAATGACAACTATTCATCCGGCGGAGAGCTATCTTCGCAACGAAACCAATCCTCCGTCTTTATACGTGCGGATTGCAGGAAAACGCAGACGCTTGTTCATCAACCGAGACAGAGGTGTTATTGGCATTATCGCTCTCGGCAAGCGGACAAAAAGCTATGTGTTTACAGATTGGGCAAGCATCGAGCAAATATACTATCCCTCGCAAGAACAGGACGAGAATACGGACAGGAAACTTATTCTGAAATATCAGAAACTTGCTCGACTTGCCACACATACAAATTCCTGGCTTCGTGAAATCGCCAATGCGGATTTGGATAAAAACCTTTACGAGAACCACATCACAACAGGCACACGCATCGACGGCAAATGTATCGGACTTGCCACCATTGAAAAATACTGTGGAACGACAGCAATGCGTCTCTTCCGTGAGGCACTGAAAAACAAAGAGAAATTTTCCACTTGCCGCTTTGATTTTTGCGGTTATGACGGAACGCTTTGGTGTGAGCCACGAGACAATGGCGATATGGCGGCAGGCTTCAGCAAGGAATATCGGAATTGTGGCAACGGCTACTACTATCTGCTTATCAATGACGATTATGTGATAGGCTATGATATTGACTGACTGTATAGCTACAACAATCCAACCGCAAGGAGAACAACCTCCCTACGGCTGGATTGAAATACGCAAACGTCACATTATAGTCATCGGTGCATACCACCGCTATATTCCACCTCTTCCTCCTGATACTGTTCCATCTGACTTAATTCCGAATGGACGGATTGCAGGTTGGATTCGAGAGAATTGTCGTGGTCGTAGGGGAACTGATGGTCGGGAACAAGACCAGCATTGACCACCGTACCGACATCAAGCGTGTCGGTCTCCCTGTTATACCCGATATGGAGAATATCTCCGTTTGGCATTTCAAGGACAGGAGTACGCTGCTTTGTCATCGCGGAGAACTGCTCGGCCGCCATGTCTTTGGCAACCTCTTTTATGTCACTGCTTGCCAGCCGGATACCATACCGTGTGATATGGTCGCGGATTTCCTGCTCCGAGTATTTCAGCATCACCTCGTAAGTTCCTCCCACGCTGTTGTTATAGACCACGGCAAAATCCTTGTCTTCAATCAACAGGTCATCACCCTTGTTCTGGAGAGGATAGGCAAAGGTATATTGCTCATTGATACCGTTCCCGTCATAATACTCTTTGGCAGCTTGGAGCAATCCTTCATAATCACCCTTGTCCCGAAATTCGTCCAGCCGGGAAGTGTCATCGGTTAATTGCAGGTAGGCAACGGAAGAATAGAATATCTTTTCGCCGGATGCAGGTTGTTCCACTTTCACTTCCTGCTTGTTGTCCTGCTCTTCCTTTTTCCCCTTTTCCAATTCTTCCGCAATCTTATCCACGTTTTGCGTAACCAGCGAAGTCGCCTTTTTCACATCCAAGAGCGTGGTCTTGATAAATTGCGGAGACTCTTTCAGTTGCTCCAGCCACGATTTCAGATAGGCGCAGCTCTCTTCTTTCAGAGCCTTGCTCATACCGTAACGCTGTGCCACCAATGCGCTGCCTAATTCAGCCACTAATTCCTCACGGGCATATTCGTCCGAGCCGAAAGCGGTGGGCTTGATGCGGTCAAGCTGCCCCTCGATACCTGTGCTGTGGGTCATTTCATGCCAAAGCGTGCCGTAGTACGATTCCCCGTCCTTGAACTGTGCCTTTTCAGGAACCACAATCTCGTTTTTGGTAATGGAGAAGTAGGCTTTGTCCTGGTGCATAGGCTTGATGGGACAAATCCAGCGGTTATCACGGATCATCACATCCATCGGTTCAAAAGACATCTTCTCGCTCTCGTCCAATTTTACGGCATCCCCATTCGCCAGCTTGTTCCAAAGCTCCGGACGGGCTTCCTGAAGATTGGTCTGGGACACGTTAAAGACCCGAAAGACCTGCATCTTCGGATATACGTTGTACATCTTCTTCTCTTCGTCGGAGAGCCTTTTGTAATCGTCATACTTGATTTTCTCCTTGGTCTCCTTATGGATGCAGGTAAAGGTGGTAAGCATGACCGGGAACGATTTTTCACCACGGTTGACGGCAACCCTCGGCAGATCCACACCCTCTTTAGCCTGCTTTTCAGTCGGCTTGTTCAACCGCTGCACATAGTCAAAGGTGCAGAAACGAGGAATCTTAAATCCGTTCTTCTCGCAGTGGAGAAGCAACATCAGGGCGTTCATCCCATTGTACTCACGCCCGGACAGGTTCTTCGGCCACCCCAAACTTCCTTCGGTAATCCATGGTTTCGTCCAGTCCTTGCTGATGGTCTCGATACGCTCGATCATCATTTCCGCAAAAAGGTCAAGAGCCTTGTCTTCTGCGGAAGGGCCATCGTTGTTATATTTCTTGTAACCGGCCATACCTGTCAGTTATTGGGGTTATACGGAGGCTTGACATACGCCGATATCTCGGCAATCTTGCAGGAAAGGTTCAGCTTGTCGTTATAGACGAACAGCTCCATGTCGCCTTTGACCTCGATGCCTGTCTGGGGTTGCAGCCACTCTTCACGTTTGCAGTCAAAGCCAAAGAACCGTACCCACAGGTATTCGAAGCCGTCATTGACTTTCTCTGCGGAAAAGCCTGAGAACTGTAAAAAGTCCTTGCCTTTCTTATCGGTCTTCTCTTCAATGTTTTTTCCCGTCTTTCCCCGGAAGTGCATTTCCCCCTTGATGGAATCTTCATTGGAAGCCGAAAGAGTGACCTCCGAAGCTGACAGATTGAAATAGAGGTTGTCCCCACGTTTCTTGAAAGTCAGCGTGCCCGACACATTTACCCGTTGTCCCAAGGCACAATTCTTCAGTTCGTTATCCTCACCATCTTTGGCGACGGAGATTTCCAAGGGCTTGTTGATGCCGCTTTTGGCAGGAACCACACAATTTACGGCAAAAGCCGTGAACACTTTATTCTCGCTGTTGGTGTGGACGGTAGCCACACGGCAGATTGTACCGCACACTGTTACATTACACTTTATCATATTGCTTGTAGTTTTATTTTACCAAGACCATTTGACCGGAATATCCTGTTAAATGTGAACCACTTGCCTGTGCAACCGTCTTAGTCGGGCGCACGGATTTTAATCCAGGCTATCCCGATGGCGATGACGACCTGCACCCCTATGATCACGAGTGTCGCCACCAAGCCGAACAGCTTGTAGCATACGAGGGTGTGCAGTGCTGCCATGGACAACCCGACAAGCAACAATCCTATTTCCATCATCACGCGTTTCATTATCTCTTGATTTGTTCCTCCCGGCCCTGTTGTTCCGACATTCCCTGCTCGAAGTTCTGCGAAGCCTGTTGCGACAGCACCAGTGCATTGACCATCCCGGCCACACGCATACGCTTACTTTCTTCCGAGAGTCCCGGACTGTTCAGCGTGGCAGACAGGCGGCTCAGTTCATTGGCACTCAACTCCCGTGAGAATTGGATGAAGCCGTTGTCTGCCTGCAATACGGCTTTGTTGTTCTCTCCAACCACGAGAGCGCAGGTTTTCATGTGTGGCAAAAGTGGGGTCAAATCCACTTTCCGTTCATCGGCCATTTTAGAAACGGCACTTATCTGTTCCTCTTCATCCTTGCTATCAATGACTACTGCCAACATCATCAACGAAGAAAAGGCTTTGACCACCATATCCATAATCGGGTCGTTGGTTCCCGATAAGCCGACACCGCTGTCCTCCGAAGAGAGCAGCTTTTTCATCCAGTCTTCAGGGCTTTGAGCCTTGATTTCTTGTGGAGTGGCCACTGCCTCCGTCTTGTATTTTGCCAGCAGGTCATTCCCGTTATGCAGAGCTTGTAACTTGATATTGCCTTTTTCGGCAATCTCAGCCAGATAAACAGCCGGGTCCATATCCCGCTTCTGCCCATCCGCTGAAACTAATGTCACCCCGAAATGCAGGTGCTCGCCGGTTGTCCGTGTCCCGGTATTCCCTGAAACGCCGACTTTCTGCCCGGCTTGGACGGTATCGCCCACCTTGACATCGACAGAAGACAGGTGCATATAGGTGTTCTGTACCTTGCTCCCGTCGCGCCTTGGGTATTCGATGGTGACGGACTTCCCTCCGGCGGTATTTGCGTTGTGGTTGACGGCCACCACCTTGCCGTTGCTCTCAGTCGCCAGTACCGCATCTCCTTTGCAGCGGATGTCGATGCCATTGTGCATCTGTTGCTTGCCGGCATCCATCGGGTCGGTACGCATACCGAATGGAGAGGTGACAAACATAAAATCCTCACGCTCCACAGGGAATGAATATGCTTCCTTGTTTGCATCGGTATTCATTTCTTGTCCGATCTCTAATCCTTGCGCCTTCGTTTCCGCGATCACCATCCGGTCGTACTTCTGCAATCCGTTGACCTCGATGATTTTTTGCAGGCTTTTGGCATAATTGTTGCCGCTGGCATATCCTGCCTTGGCAAGCCCTTCCGTCCAGCCCTTATAGTCATCGGGAGCCAAGGCGAAACATCTGTCATACCGCTTGTTCTCTACCAGAAATCTGGAGTGGTGTTCGTAAGAATCACCCACACTGTCATAACTGCAAAACTTTTCGTTGGGCTTGTCATCGGTGTATAATCCGTACTTGCCACCCTCTGCAATCCATCTTGGAGTGGCTTTGATGCCGAAATGGTTGTTCTCGTTCAGGGCCAGACGGCTTTGTCCGTTGCTGCTCTCCAATATGCCTTGCGCCAAGGTCACAGAGGCAGGAATGCCGTACTTGCGCATCTGTTCCATCGCAAAATCGGCGTATTGTTCCGCGTATTGTTGGTTCTTGCTCATATTCTGTTTCGTTTATCGGTGCATACCTCGTGATACCTCTTCCTGTTCCTCGACTTCCTCTTTAGGCTGTTCAGGCTTGATTTCCTCTTTCCGGCCGACTTTTGCCTCCTCCTCTTCTTCCTGTTTCTCGGAAGAGGTCTGCTCCTGTGATTGGCTCTTGTTCAGCAGATCCGCAAAAAGTGTTGCAGCCAAATGCTGCTTGAAGCTGTTCCGGTCTTCGGCAAGCCACATCCGTTGCCATTGTTGTGGCGTGACACTTCGGGGCTGTGGCTTCTGATTGTCTATGGTGGGAGCGCAGAGTATCGCACCGTTCTTGGTCTTGAACACGGCCACACGCTGGATGCGGTTCAGGTCGATGCGCTCGTCCGATGTGTGGAACAGATCCACCTTCAGTTCGGGTTTGCTCTCCGCCAAGGCATAGTATTTCTTCGCCAGTTCGCCACGTACCTTGTCGATGTTATCCAACGACTGCTTGAGGGTGGTGAAGAAACGGTTCAGGTCATCCTTGTCGGGATAGATGCTGTAACCGGACTTGCCTTCGGGTTTTAGATACAATGCCCAACGGTTCTTGTCGTCCTGCACCATCTGGATTTGCTCAAAGCCAAGGTCATAGGCTTGCTTTACCGCAGGATGGGCGTCGATGGTGGAGAGCGTTTCCAAAGTCCAGCTCTTCAATCTTGCCACCTCAATCTGCTTCTCGGCAAAATAGCGGTCGTCGGGACGATACCCCAATGCTCCGTCTGGATTGTAGAAGCGGACATGCTCTATGCCGCTTTTCTGCAGGGCAGACTGTATGCGCTGTTTGTTCATGCCCTTTATCTCGTTGTTCACCTCCAAGGATGCGCCGGCAGGCAAGATGACATCGGCACTCTTTCCCTGTCGGTCTATGACCAACACGATGGTCTTGTTATCCTTGTCGGGGTGTTTTTTGATCTCGTCAGCCACGAAGAAATGCTTGGGCATCTGCTCCTGCATCCGCTCGGTCTGCCGGTGGTTACGATAGGTGGCATATTCGATTTTCTCGCCACGTTCCGCCTTGCGTATGACCTCCAAGGCATTGTTCACATCGCTCTCGATGGCATCAATCAGGTTGGGATTCTCTTTGAGTTCCCGGCTCCAGTAGTCCACCATCTTGATATTCTCATCCGACAGGCGTGCAGGCAGTCCCATTTCCAGCATCTTGATACCCGAAGCGATTTCGGAGATAAGATGTTCCTGCTTGACGGCATCCTCGGTGGGTGGCACTCCGTTTTTCATCACCATGCCTTCACGGGCAAGGCGTTGCTGGTGTCCGGTAGCCGCTATAATCTGCCGCAAGGTCTCTTGTGCATAGTCGGTATAATGTTCAAAATCCTTTTGACGGGGAATGTAAACCGCATCCTTTTGACTGTCGTAATGTGCCACGCCGCTTCCGTCCGTGCGGACGGGCACCATGTTTTTGGAAATGGCTTGCACAAAGGCATTGAAGCGGGGGCGCAATTCACGCAGCTCCTTTTCGCCGAATCCCTGCTCCACGCTGTTGCCGTGTTTCTGCACAAGGGTCTCATATACATTCTTGTCAACAAGGGGCAGCAGGGTCTGGTCTATGGTGAACAGTGTGCGAATCTCCCTGTTGTGTATGCCCTTATACCGGTTCCTCTCTTCAGGAGGCAGTTGTTGGTAGTCGTTTCTTGAAATGATGTCGTTGGGATTGTTCCGGTTTACATACTTGTTCCAGTTGTAGAACAGGAAGGGCACACCTTTCTCGTGTTCCCGGACAGACTCTCCCCGTGCCTTGGCTTCGCTGTATAAGGTGAAGAGGTTGGTCTTGCTTCCGGTCTTGTCCGAATGCAATGCCATGAACAGGGCGTTGAACGGACTGACCGCAACTCCTTTCGGATAAAACTTCGGATATCCCTTGCCCGTGGCGTTGAGCCAATGACCGCCGGCACTGACCGCACCGTTCAATGCTTCGGAAAGCAATTCGACCTGCTTGTCCGCAGCGTTTTTCTCAAACTGTGATTTCTCTTTCATATATGTTTGTCTTTTATTGTATTCCTCTGGTTCTTATAATGGTCTCCCGCTCTCCATTCTCAAAGTTGCGCTCCATCATCGCCCTGGTCTGGTCGCTCTTGGCGAGAATAGCGTTGGCAAGGGTGTTGAGAGGCAAGGCTCCTGCTTGGTACGCGGCTGTTACCTTTTCGGGTAGCTGGATGGTACAGGGTACACGGTCTATTGTCGCTATCAGGTTGTTGCCTTTCAATATCGGATTGGAGATGCGCGGATTGAGCGGTTCATCCGGATAGCTTCGGTATTGTACATGTCTGTTTTCCGATACAGGCCTGCTGTTGCCCTCATTCCGTTTCCAGTCAATGGCTTCATGTCCTGCCTTGTTCAACAGGTTGGCACCGCCCAATCCAATCATCAGCATTTTTAGGACGGGGTTCTTGACAAACAAGCCGGCTAAGACGCTTGCCATAGGTACGATGTTGTCTCCTATATCCAAAGATTTCGTCCTGCCTGTAAACATCCCTACCAGAATGTCGGGCAGCATGGAGAACACATAGCCTAAGTTTCTGCCTATATCACCCATGCCGTTCAATCCCAAGGAGGAGAACAGTCCGTTCCAGCCGTTTTCGTTGGTGCAGGTGTCGGATTGTACCGTTTGTTGTCCTTGTTCTTCTTGTGTAACCGCTTCCGAATGCGATTGCTGCGATGTTTTTTCAGGGTCAGCCTGCCGGGATAAAATCTGTTCGTCAGCACCAATCTTTTTCTGCTGTGTAACTTCGGCAGAAGTTGTTTTTTCTGCTTTCTTGCCTTGTTTCTGCACTGAATTTTGCAGATAGGCTTCTCGGTATTCCGGCATGATCACCAAAGGCACATTCTTATACCGTTCCTCGTTTTTCTTTTCGTCAGCCAAACTCCACATGGGCTTGCTTGTTATCGTATGCTCACTCATCCATTTCGTAAAATCAAAAGTTTCGATGGGTATCTTCTTGGCCAATCGCTCGTTGGTAGCGATGATGTACGGATTCTCGTCCTTCTGTATGTTTTTGGCTTGTTTGCGGAAATCCGCAAAGACGTTGGCTTCGCTTCCAAACACGCCTTTACTGATACAATCCTCCACCGATTGCCCGTTTCCTTTATTGTCTTGGGAAGGTGCCAATGCGGAAAAAGCCAGATCCACTCCGACAAACTTTGCGAAGCTCGTCCAACTGCCCACACCGCCTAAAGAGAGGGCGTCAATCCCTGCACCGATGATACGGCTTGTCCCTTTTTCTAATTTGGAAGGCTTGTAGGCCGCTTCGCCACGTTGCTCGATCTCGGCGGCAAGCGGTGATTGGCCCAGTGTCGCTGACAAGCCTAACAGCGTATTCTGTGCGGCTTTGCGGATGATGTAGTCTGCCGATGACTTGGGCATACGTTCCTTGACCAACCTGTCTATCATCAGTTGTTCCATACGGTAATCCGTGTAGGCGTAGGCAAGGTCGCATCCTAATTGTCCGGATAATGTGTCATAACGATCCCTGCCGATTTCTCCGATTACAGCGGAACGCCATTCGCCGGCCATCATCGCCAGGTCGGTCTGCATATCCTTGTTGCCGGAAATTTTGTCCTTGACCATCGCCAAATAGTCTTCCGTGGTCTTGGAGTTCCATTCGCCTGTTATTTTCAGTGTCTGGTACGGATCGATCATCGGATTATTGGCGGCTGCCATCGAACTGAGAATACCGGCTGCACTGGTAGAGTATTCCGCCATTTCTTCCACCTGCTTGCGGTTGAGATAGCTTTGCGTGTCACGCATGACAGGGGCAAGGTGGCAATTGAAGTAGTCACCGAATATCCTTTCTATCTCTGCAAAACGCTCTGTATGTCTGATTTCGCCCATATCCTAATAATTCAATTGGTTCAAAAGCTGTTCTTTGGTCTGCTCTATGGCGTTATGGTATATCTCCATCTGTTTGGGAAAGAACTCCTCTAACCATTCATCCTTTTCTATCCTGTCCTGAATGAAACGGATGGCATTGTTCCGGTCTATCTCTACAGAAAGTTCGCCTTCCTCCCGGTTGTTGAACCAGGCCTTTGTCCACCATCGGACTCCGGCACGGTCGGGATAGACGGACACGACTCTCGGAATGTCAAAACTCTGCACATCGATCTCCAATTCTTCCAAAGGGTCAATGATTCCACTGCTCGCTATGGCCTCGGATTGAAGTTTTTTTTTACTTCCTCGCCCATGGTGGAGAGATAGACATTGTGCCTGAGCGCAAGGTAATTCAGGAAATCCGCTATCAGGAGATTCTGTACCTTCCTTGCCAACGGCAGGGCACGGCTGCCGATACCAAGAGGATTTGCCATGCTCGGCATAGTCTCAAAGAAATAATTTTTGGTGGCACCCACTGCAAACACGTTCCGCAGCGATCGCTCGGTGTATTCGGGTACGGTGTACGCTCCACGGAACAGGTCTTCCATATAGACCGGCAGGAAACGGATCATCAGTTCCTCGATTTCTTCCTTGTCACGGTCGTATCTTGTCTTCATCTCACCGTCAAATTGGATAAATTCGTGGGTGGCTTCGTGCCCAGCTTTGCGTAATGCCTGGATATTGCCGTAGAGCATGGTCAGGAACTCTATCGGATTCAGTTCTTCTCCGTCAAACGCCACCTCCATGTGAATGTCGTTTCCGCTGATGGCTACCGTCTGACCGGCTTTTACCTTTTGCCCGAAACGGATGAATATATTGGCAAGATGCGCATAGGTCACTTCGTATTTACCGTAGCGTATGACAATATACACGCCATGTTCCTTGTCCGTACCGATGCTCGATACGACACCGCTGGCCACTGCCGCCAAAGGGCGGTGACCGGCATTAAAGTCTATGCCGTGATTAAAGGAAGTTTCTCCGGTTATGGCATCTTTCTGTTTACCGTACTCCTTTGACAAGGTTACTTCTTTATTCTTATCTTCCTCGAAGGGCATACAGTAGCCGCTTTGGGAATGTAAAATCATTTCTTCCGTATATTTCATTGTTGTTGCAATATTGTTTTCGTGGATGTTATCTTCTCATTCCTCCGTTATGGGTCTGTTCTTCCTGTTGTGAGGGTGTCTGTCGGGGTGCGTTGGCGACTGTGGTTTCTTGCAGCAGGTTGGCGTGATTGCCGATGGTCATCATCATCAGGAAGGCACCGGCAATCTTGCCGAGCCATCCGAAACGGCCGAATACCAAAAACGCTCCGGCAATCAGTCCGGCAATGCTCATTCCCGATACCTTGCCGTTTGCAAGGTTGCTGAAGAAGTTGCCCAACATATTGCCGCCGTTCCCATTGGAAACATTCCCTAAGAAGTTGGATGCTCCGTTGAGAGTGGATGAGAGGTTGCTTGTCGCCTGGTTTACATTGGCCATGGTCTGCTCTGCCTTGTCGGTAAGCTGGCTTACTTTGTCCCCGGCTGACTTGGCTGTACCGCTGATGGCATTGGTGGCTTTCTCGCCTATGACGGCATCGCTCACGATACGCACCACACTCTTGTCCGTGGTCAGTTTCTCCCAACCGACATAACCGACAGCACCTCCGACAGTGGCTGTCTTCAACGCACTTCCTGCTCCACGCAGTGTTTGTGAGGGGTGCAGCACAGCGTTGCCTACACTTTTCCCGGTAGCGACAGTTGCCTTGCCACCGTATGATATGGCTTTACCGCCGGTTTTTAATAATGAACTCCAAAATCCCATATTCTTGTGTTTTATTCGTTATTCTAATAAGCTCCGGCTTTGCCGCTCCGTTTCCACCGTCTTATGGCAGATCGGGCGATTTCCACCTTGTTGGCTTTCGGGCGTGCCTCTTCGCTGATTTCTGCCCATATATCGCCCATGGAGGTGTACTTGACTGCAATCGACAGCCGTTGCAGTTTCTTGTTCATCAGTTGCAGCTTGGGGCGGATGCCGAACACGATTTCCATCCGTTCTTTCTCCGTCATCTTGTTGTCCGACAGGCAAACCGTCCGTATATCGTTGATTATCTCTATGGAATTGTATATCAATTCTCTGTATATTTTATTCCGGTTTGTGGACAATGCAACCGCCAAGGCGTTTGTCGGAGAGTTTTTGAGTTGCCTGGTGAACTCGCCCATATTCTCCGTCAAGTGCGTTATCTCGTGGTAGAAGCCGTATATTTGGGCGGCATAGCTGACAACCGAACGGAACGAATCCAGATAGTCGTTGAACTCCCTCTGCAAGTCGGTGACGGCTTCCACCTCTTCCTTTGTCCAGATGTGGCCGGTGGTTTGGAGCAGCATGACTTTCTCCTGGTTCTTCAAGGTCTTCTTTGCCTTTTCGGTGTATATGAGAACCATTCCGGTAAGGGTAGGGTCTAACTGTGCGTGGACTTTTATGGCCATACACATCAGGAGGATTGTTATGAAGATTGTCCGTCTCATTGTATTCTCTCTGTTTTTATCTGATTGTAGCCGCCCTGCGCCATCTTCGCATCGCTATCTGTGCGATTTCTCCGTTGTTCCGGTCCAGCATCCCTGCGGTGGCATTGTTCCATACATCGGTCATCGTGTAGGTGCGGATGCTCAGGTAGAGCAGATTGAGCTTTTTCTGAAATGCGGAAAGCTGGTCGTTCAATGCCCATAAGGTCTGGCTACGTTCCGCTCCCGTGAGCATATTCTCCTTGCCGCCCTTGGCCACGGCATCACGGAGCAGGGAGAATACGGTTACAAGTTCGGTCGCTGTCTCTATATAGAGATTGTTCATGCTAATGGAAGCCACAATGCCTTGCGGATTGTCACTTACGGCATTTTTCAACTTGCCCAGTGTGATGAAAATCCTCACGCCGTCATTGTACAGATGGGTGCAGGCTTTGATGGAAGATGCGAATCCGCTTGCCGTTTTAAGGTAGCTGTTGTATTTCTTTTCCCACTGGCGCATCTGCTCGAACTCTGCGGCAATGGTGTTCTGCAAAAGGGCGGTTTTCTTCTGTCCGTCCATCTGGTCTCTGACCTTGGCGAGAATCAGTTCGTTGCCTTCTGCTAATGCCACATATTCCAACGGGTTGGTCGTGACAATCTGCGCCTTCACCGTGACAGACAAGATGATGCCGAATAGGAGCATCGCTATTTTAATGATTGGTGATTTCATAAATGCCTTTTCTTTTTTTGTTAAACTCAACACGTTCCCTGATAAGTTCCACGATGGCTGTCTGTTTGGGCAAGCCAATCAGAGCCAGCTTGGGTGTGGTCCTGTCCATAGAGAGTACCGTTACCGTTTTCAGTCCGAAAATCTGTTGTAACAGGGTCTGGTGTTCGTGAAAATCCACTACTCGGTACAGTTCGATATAACCTGTGCTGCGTTGGAACACGCCATGCGCTGCCGTCAGTTGTTCGCTCCCGATGTGGTAGCGTATCCGTTTCAGATAGATGAGCCGGTAGGCCAAGTAGAGGGAAAGAAGCACGGCAAAGAGGGTGGCGATAGAGCCAAGGGGCGCGTCATCCATACCGCCATAGACCAAGCCTGTTATAGCCACAAACAACAAAGGCAGCTCATCAATGAAGAACTGCGTGGTTTTCGGACGAAGCGAAATGTCTCTGTATAGCTGTCTGTTATGCATGGCTCTTATCTGTGGATGGTGGATTGTTCGTTTACTTCTTCTTCGCCGGCTGTGCTTCCTTTTGTACCGAGTGGCGCACTCAAAGGAATAACCGCATCTTTGATGCTGTCAAGGTATTCCTCGCTCGTCTTGCCAAGCAGGGCATCGTTCCAGTCCTTGTAACAGGGCATCAAGGGGATTTCTCTTATCTGTTCCGGATTGATGTGCATGGATTTTGCGATGAGCCGGAATTTATTTACAAACTCGCGCCCGGCACTGTCGTTGTCGAAACACAGGTAGTGGTTCACATTCGGGGTGGCGGAGAGCATTCCTCGTATCTGCATATCGGTGGGCGTGCCGCCGGTGGAGACAAACACGCTTTTCTTGGAAAGTTCGGGATTGTCACGGAAGGTGTCACGGTGCAGTTGGTGGAATGCCATCGCATCGTAGCCGCTTTCAAACCAGGCGACACCTCCGGCTTGATGCAAAGGTTCTCCGCTGAAATTGGCTATCCACAAGCCTTCGCTGCTGTTGCTCCCTTCGGCCTTTCCTTTGTAGCTGCCGCTGCTGTCCATCTTGGGGCGTCCACGCTCTTCCAAACCGACAACCTTGTCAGGCTCTTTGGGCAATACCAACGGGAAAGCGAGGTTGGCGTATGACAGACCGTCTGTCCTGTGTTTGGTGGCTAAGAAAAAATGGTCGGCAAAAGCACGTTGCGTGAAGATGTCAATGCCACGGCTCTTGAAGTAGGGATAGAAACGCTTGTGGGTCTCCCGGTCGTTTACGTCAAAACGGTGTATGTCGTAATCATGGAGACTGAACGGACGGTTGTGCTGCTTGGGCTGGATGATACGGATTGGCCTGTCTTCGATGGGGTGGTTCAACAATCGGTTACAGACAAGGTTGACTAACCTGTCGGGAGACACGCCGTTTCTGTGTTCTGCAAACTTTTCGGGGAACGACTTGATAAAGGAGATGATGTTGTAGAGCTTTTGCTGTGGGGGCTGGAAGCAACATTTGCCACCTCCGGTCACGATAAACTTGTCTCCACGGATGCGTGTGCCATTGCTGTCCGTGCGGATATAGGACGGATAACGCAGGCCGTCACGCTTGTTCAGGTGATAGCCTGCATCCACCAGTACGTCCTGTATGTCCAACCGTTGCAGGAAGTCATCGTATGTCAGTTCTCCGTTTGCCATCTGTGTGTCCTTTTTAGTTAAAATCCTCTGCGTATCTCCGCTATTTCTTGGTTCATCTGTGCCTCGAAGTTCCGCGCGGCTACATCCCTCGGTGAATCCACTCCGGGTTTGAAATAGGGACGGGGCGCATGACAGAAATGCTCGCCGTATAATTCCGGGCAAGAGTGGTGGTGAATGCTGTGGGCAAGGTCGGAAGCCACGACTGTTCCTGCGGCAAGGGCTGCGAATATCTTTGCACCCAAGTTGCTCCGTATCTCCGGGCGTGTCTTCATATCGACCTCGTTGAACACTTTTGAGAAGAGCTTCATGCGGTGGTAGTCATCCACTGCCAGGAACTTGTCGTACTGCTTTTGGCTGATTTCGTGGGTGATGGCTTCTCCATTGATAATGGCGGTCATCCTGTATTTGCCTTCCGCTTCTGCCGGCTGTACGGCAATCGCTTCCACTTCCACCTCCCGCCCGTGTTCTCCTTCCCGGTACCATCCCTTGCTTTCATGGAGATACGGCAAGTTTCGTCCGTCAATCAAAGCCCCTTCCTGTGGTTCTCTGATAATGGATTCATCTTCTTGCAATACGGTCTGTTCGTTTGAATGTGGTGCAAGTCCGTTATCAGTTTCCAAGGGCAGGAGTATTTCTTGTTCCTGCTGTTGGCGTGCCGCCAAATCTTGCTCTACTTCGGGATGCAAGGTGATACCGATGCGCTCGGTATGATTCAGGGAGTCCATCGTGATCTTATCGGCGAAGTCTTCCTGAATAACCGTGTTCAACAGTTCCAATCGTTTTTCTATCGGGTACTCTTCGATGGAATTGGAGGTCAGTGCGGATAATTCCGCATCTGTGATGTCATAGGCCATATCGGCATGGACTTGTTCCGATTGTATGGTCAGGGTCTTTTCTTCTTTGTCTATAATGATGCCATGTGAGGACAGGCATTCCTGCCACTTCTCATTAGAGAAATAGACAGGGGAGGTAATCAGCTCCTTGTAGGGCTTTGCAGGTTCTTCGCTTCTGGGCTTGCCTACCATCGGGGTGATGACGGCTTGCAGCTCCTGCAACACGTCTTGGCGGACGGGTTGTGCCGGTTGTTGTGGATGGCCTTTGTAATAGAATCCGTAACCGCCCGACTGGAGTTCTCCGGGTTTCATGCGTCCGTCGGGACGTTCTGTTACCATGGGCGTTCCTGCATAGAAAAGCCTGCCGCCCACTCTGCGGAGGTGGTAGCCTTCCTGCTGTCGGGGTGTCCATCCCAAGAATGGAGGCGGCATCCCATATCTGCCGACCCTGCCGTATTCCCCGATGCCGATACGGTAGCCGTGCAGTCCCATAGCCACCCTGCCGTTGGCATTACGAGCATGGACAAAGTTGCGTGGCAGCTCAAAGTCATTCTTTACTATCTCCGTAAAGGTGTTGTATGCCTTTTTGTTGGCATGGCTCGTACCCCAGTCGGTAAGAGCTGAAAACTGCTGCTTGCTGATGGGGTATCGCAAGAGCGGAGAGTCGTGCCCTTGTACTACCAACTGGTAGCCTTCTCCGGCAGGCACGATGTGGGCTTGCATACCGTTGCGCATCAACAGGTCACGCATTTCAGGTTGTAAGTCCGCTATCCTTGGATTTGTATGGGTTCGTATGGCCATAATTTCTATGCTTCACCGCTCTCCATGGCGGATTCTAATTGTTCGCTTTTGTAATGGACGAACTGCTCGGCAGAGGCATCGTTGATTTCCAATGCGCGTTCCGTGCAGTATTCCGCCAGTTCATCCTGCCATTCGGCAGAAAAGTGGTTGACATAATCCAGCCAACCGTATTCTCCGCTCTCCATCTTCTCGATGAGAACGTCTTCGGGATAAAATGCGTTTTGTGCCATAATCATAAGGATTGAAGATTATTTGTGAAGTCCTGTGCCCATATTGCGCTGGGCACTCTTTTTCTGTTCGTTCCAGAGTTCTTCTGTGTACTGCTCTTCGGGTACATAGTCAAGATTTCCGTCATCGTCCATGACCCAACAGCCGTAACAGCCGAATGTGTATTTGTCCCATTCTCTTTTGGTGTGCTCGCTCCATTTCTGGCTGTCGCCCTGGCAGAAGCGGATGCCGTTCTTCTCGTTCAGGTCTATGCCGACCGTAACCGGTTCGTCTTCCATCACAAAGGTCAAAGGTTCCCCTTGCTGCATCACTTTGATTTCGGCATTGCTGAGTTTCAGTTCCTCTGCCAATACCTGAAGGTTGCGGGCGATGACCTGTGTGGGAACGGACATGACCTGGTTGGTCTCGGTGTCAATCTGCACGAATACCTTGGTCTTGCGTCCGTCCGCCGTTACGGAGTCTGCAAGGATGGTCTTGCCGGATTGGAGCTGCTTTTTCTGCTCCTCGTTGTATTTCTCCAAAGGCGATTTCTTCAATACCGGGAAGAATATCACATCGGCTTCTCCGTTTTCCTTGCGCACGAAAGCGAAACGGCTTCGCTCGGTAACGGTGTTTCTGTTCTCGTCATTTACCTTGATGGGCAGTACGGGAGAGTGTCTGCCGTGACTGATTGCCTCCAAGGTCTGCATGGGCAGGTCTTCAATCATTTCTTGGGTAAGTCCGAACTGCGACAGTGTATCGTATGGCAGTTCTTCAAATTCAAATCGTACTTGTTTCATATTTTGATATAATATTTTAATTATACTTTGGCAAAGGTATATACTATTATTCATACTTCAATTTTTATTGCTGCAAATAGCCTGATTATTTGTGTTTATTTATGTTTTAAGTATGATTATAGTATGATAGTCATACTCTGAACTTATTTAATGTTATATTTTGAGTGTAAATCAGGGCATCTTTTGGCGTGGACGGAAAACTGTTCCTACATTTGCATCTATGAGTAAAACACGAATCCTTATAGCCCTTCTTTTGCTATTGTCCGGAAACCATGCAAAAGCACAGTTCAACACGGTTTCCCGTCCGGGCAATCGCTATAAAGTCACTGTTGAAAATCCCACCCGGACGACAAACAAAGCAGAGGTGACACCCGAAAGCATCACCTCTGAAAACGATAAGTTCGTACCCGACAAGGTTGCTTTGTCAAGTGCGGACACCAAAAAGAAAGAGCAGATAGCACGCTATCTCAGCGTATGCTATCCGCTCTCATCTGTCAAAATCAATTCGCCATACGGCTATCGGAAAGACCCTTTTACAGGGAAGAGGAATTTTCACAACGGCATTGACCTTCATGCCCGGAGTGCCAAGGTGTTTGCCATGATGCAAGGGAGAGTGCTGAAGGTAGGACAGGACAAAGTCTCCGGAAAGTATATCACGTTACAACACGGCAGCTTCACCGTCAGCTATTGCCACCTGTCTCAAATTTCCGTATCACAGGGGCAGGCAGTTCTGCCGGGTGATGTTGTCGGGATTACAGGCAATACCGGGCGCAGCACCGGGGAACACCTGCATATCACCATCCGTCAAAAAGGAGAATATATCAATCCCCGGATTGTTCTTGATTATATCAACGCTGTAAAAGAGTCTTGTGTGATGGCGTTATGCGAATTAAAAAGTATCTGTCAATAGTAGTTAATATGTTTGATACCATTGCAACCCACAGTCGAAGCAAACGAATCCTCCATTATCTGTAGGACCTATATTAAAACTTCCACATTGGGGGCAACAGACCGGATAATGGTTATTACTATTGTAAATAGAAGATATTCCTTTTCTTTTATATTTCTCTTTATCCAACTTTTCATCAACCCCTGTTGTGTAAAGATGAAAAATGTATGATACAACAACTGAAAAGACAAACACAATTATAAATGACAAAGCTTCGTTTAAATTGAAAACAGACATAGTTAGATAACATGATAGTAATATCGAACCAAAGACAACTACCAATATAAACAAGCAGCCATGTTTGCTATATACAGAGTAAACCCAAGTCTGTGTACCATCTTTAACCGGCTTTTTGCTCTCAAGGCTGTTTATTCTATCTTTTTCTTTCTGTTTATCAGTATTTTTATGCTCAATTTTTTGATTGGATTTCTTCCTGCGATTTCTCGCCACGGCAATGTCCAAACGAGTTTGATATTGTTTGTTTGGCTTAATAAAATAGTTCTCATTTTGAGCCACTGAAAGTAGTCTTCGTATTACAGCTATATCTTCTTGCCGACTACGAATCAGGCGTTTACGGTTGTCGTGCTTTAAGTCGGTATATGATATTTCAATTAGTTGAATACCATGTTTGGGCAGAACATCCCTACGTCGCTGGTCATAAATTCTTCGCTGTTCGTCACGGCTTACACCACTCACAGTGGTTTCCTTGTTGAAGAAAGCCACCGATTCTGTGTGTTGACGCTCCTTATATTCCACAACGAGCTTCAAATTAGGATAATACGCATCAACTGGGAGTTTTCTGCCCGGTTCCCCATCCCCACGCAGAAAGTCAAAAGTATGCTGTCTTGATGCTTTTAAACCAAGAATCTCATCGCATAAATCAATAACATAGTGCTCATCGCTATTTTTTCTTGATGCCATATTGCTTATTAAGAAAAAGGATTATACCTGTTTTTTGGAGCAGTTTTGTTTTCCTTGACTATGTTCGCATATTGAAGTAGTATCTTCAAATTTACCTGAAATTCCACGTAAGTTACAGCTTTCCGTCAATGCACAGAATAAGGCATTACAAAACTCTTTCCATGGTTTTTCTCCAGAAAGTTGTGTGTTACTTATCTTCCAACGTCCATCTTCTTCTGTTAGCTGAAAACGTCCTATTAAGTATCCGCTTCTATATACATAGAATCGTCCGTCATCTAAATATAGACCATATCGATTATCCCATCCTGTTGGCGAACATTTCATTATTCTTCTGTAATCAGACTCAGAAAAAACAAGATGGTTAAAAGGATTCGCAACACTCTGCCAAACGTGGCGTTCTACGTTTGTTAAAGCCCTATTTTTTGGGTAGAATGTTCTTAATTCATTGTACCCATCCATCATTGCATGGCATAAGGCATGGTGGTAGCCAAAATGTTCGCCTAAACAATGTAAATCAAATATATGATTTATCTGTCCGTTCTTCGCAAACTTTTTCTTGATAAGATTGTATTGGCAACCATACATAGCACTTGCAAACGAAGCTGTAAGCATTGCTATCAGGTGTTTATCTCCCTCCCATTTCATTGCATTGTGAATGGAGGAAGTGAAGTCAAAACCTCGATAGAAAGAATCCCAAGCACGGAAGACACACGTAAGGATGCTATAATTGTCATTCTCTGTAAATGATTCTTGGCATGGATTCCATTTCCAATGTTTACTGAAATCTACAAACATTTGATCAGAGTGATAAGCTTTGCTTTTGGTATAGCCATGTCTTAGTTTTCTGATAAGTCCAACCATAAACATTCGGGCATACCTTTCCTCTTTTTCTACTGAGGGAAATTTATCGTTATCATGCAGATAATCCAAGTCGTCTTTCCACGCACACATTAACTGCCACATAAGCCATTGTCCGCCAACTCTTAGCCATTCTTCTGGTGACCATTCAATGTCTCTTACAATTCTTATGTCTTGATCGGGAACACTTAGTACATTTATGCTCGCTGCTTGAAAATAAGCATGGGCATATAAAGACAACTCCATTTTGTCAAAGTTATATGATATGAGTTGCTTCCAAAACGTATCTTTGTCATTTTCATACGTCCATGCTGCCAAATCTCCTATAATTGCGCCTATCATACTATATGTGTTTTAGAAACAATATAAATCCAAGTACCACTTTTTCCATTGAAGCAAATCTGAATATTCAGATTTTACAGCTTTCATTACATCATCGTTAGTGAAAGTGTTGAATAGGTATTTTTCGTTATTAACCAATTCTTTATAGAGGTTGATGGATTTGTTGAGCATCGTATTCTTTGCATGATGGCACACAGAAAAGGTTGCTGTGTGATAGCCATTGTTTTTAAGAGCGAAGCCAAGTAATTGATTACGCCATAATTGATTTAATCCTTCTCTAAACGGACAACCAGAGACACAGACTTGTTCATTGAATCTGTTCTTTTCCGAATTGAATATTTCCCAATAGTTATACCCTATGGAGGTGTAATGACATAAAGATGGATTGGCTGATATGATGGACATTGAGCAGGCTTTGCAATCTTCTTTATGGTCGTTTGCTTTACTGTCATATCCACCACACTTTGTAAATTCCTTTTCACTTAACTTGTGCTCAATCAGCCAAACACATAGTTGGTTATTCGCATCATAATACGCGATAGCAACATCAGCATCAGTCCCGGCTTGGGCAGAATGATCTTTCAACATTCCTTTCCCTTGAAGAATGTCCTGACCCCAATACTCGAAGCAAAAGCCATGATATAATTTATCTCTGGCTATGCGTTTTAAATTAGAAGGGCAACCAGGAATGTTTGGTAGAATTTCATCTATCTTATCAGAAAGCAATAGCGGTAAAAATAGGTTTACACATGCAGTCTGCGAACTCACGGCATGGTTGGCAAACTTGTGAAATTTATATCCGAATGGGCCATTTTGCATATCTTTCCATTGTTCAACAACAGCAGGATATAGCATTGTCGGAATTTCTGTTTCAGTTGGAAAGAGAGCATCATACTCATTCCCTTTGTAAGTACCCCTTTCGGTGGTAAGATGTTCTCGCTTCCAATCTATAATATGACAATATATGCGTTCCTGTTCAATGGTAAGGTTACTCGGAATGTAATATGTCTTACCGTTTATTATCTTTTCCATCGCCTTATCTTTTTATGTTCCAGGTAATATTATTGCGTAATAGCTATTTTTATCACTCCATCAAGGCGTTGCTCAAAAATGCGGTATGCCTCTTCGATTTGCGAAAGGGGGAAGCGGTGGGTAATGAGTGGGGTAGTATCGATTTTACCTTCACTGATTAGTTGCAGTATTTCTTCGCAGTCACAGCCGTCCACACCACCGGTTTTGAATGTGAGATTCTTGCCATACATTTGTGGAAGAGGTAGCATTTGTGCTTCATCGTAAAGAGCTACAACGGTAACGATGGCATTTGGTCGTGCACACTGCCATGCCAATTGGAATGTATCTTTTCCACCTGCCACTTCTATCACCCGGTCTGCCCCGCAGTGGTCGCTGTTTTGAGTTACGAATTGCAGACATTCGTTGGGCGTGGTAATAAGCACATCGGGATAATGCTGTTTGATAAAGGCACGTCTTTCTTCTGATTGCTCGCACACAATGATGCGCTTAGGCTGTTTAAGCATCACGCACAATAATGTGCATATGCCTGTCGGACCGGCACCGATAATCAAAACGGTATCATCTGAGGATATTTCGCTGATACGTGCAGCCCAAAATCCGGTTGCCAATATATCGCCAACAAACAGAGCCTGTTCGTCTGTCACGCCATCTGGTATGCGATTAAGCCCCTGATTTGCCAACGGAACACGCACATATTCCGTCTGTCCGCCATCTATTCTGCACCCCAAAGCCCAGCCTCCGTGAGGCGAAGTGCAATTGTTTACATATCCGTTTTTGCAGAAGAAGCACTCGCCACAAAATGTTTCCACATTCACCGTTACACGGTCGCCGACTTTCACATTGCAAACTTCGCTGCCAAGCTCTTCCACAATGCCCACCATCTCATGACCCACGGTAATGCCTTTTACTGCACGAGGCACACTGCCATGCTTGATATGCAGATCGCTCGAACAGATACTACTCATTGTCACCCTTACAATGGCATCTGTCGCTTCCAGCAAATGAGGCTTCGGCTTATCGGTCAATTCAAATTTCCCTTTGTCAATATATGTGTATGCTTTCATTTTAAGTGTTTTTCTTATTTATCTCTATTTTGATACATCTACGACCTTTAAGTCCAACTGCGCCATCCCAAACCAAATCTCTTGCAAGGAATTCTGCATCAGTTTGATTTACGGCAGTGACGACTAAAGTCTCTTGTTCATCAAAATCTGTAGTTATATCCACAGAGTATTTCTGTATTGAGTCTATCTGGTTATTCTCCAATGCTCTATCAACCATTGATGAAGACCAATTGATAACGGATGCAGGTGCTTTACGAATGTCTTTCAGCATTTTTACTTTTACAGGGGCATCTGTTCCATCAGGATTTACTTTCCGAAACCGCTTGCATCCGCACACACAACACCATATAGGAGGACGACGAGGTATATTGTCTCCACCCATTATGGCTTCCTTTCGGTATTGAAGTGCAAACTCAATTTCAGTCATATCTCCTGTACCATACACTATATCAACGACCTTTTCTCCGCAATTCGGACATTTTGTTGGCTTGCGTGTTACGTCGATAATTCTTGGTCTTCTATCGTCTGGCATACTCATATCTCATAAAGTATTTGCTTAAAAAATCTTCCTGCGATTCATCAAGTTCTTTAAACTGAGTATGTCGATTAATACCGATTTCTTCAAGAGTATCTAATGATAACTCTTTCCCTTCATACATATCCGATGTTGGGATTAGTTTATAGCAGTCATTGTCTACCTTGAAAGGAACAATCCAGCATGTGCTGTCCTCACGAGCACAACTTGTATCAACAACTTCAAGGCGATAACGTACTTGATAATGACCTTTTCCTATAAGGTAGAGATAGCAAATATCTCCAACCTTTAAGTTTTTATTGCGAGCCTTTTTCCAGTAAGCACATCCAAGAGTTTGAATGCTCTTTACATGATCTATCATGCTCTCTTTTCCTTTTAACAGAAATATTCGTGTTGGCTTCATATCATTCATAGTTATGTGGCATTACCCAATGGAATGTATTAGAGTGGCAAAATTGGACTGAATAAGATTTTCTGTCAAACCACAATTTGAAATTGCATTGGAAATGTTTGATTGTTTATTAAATGGTGAATCGGATTCCGTTAAAACTCTGTTTCTGGGAATTCTATTGATTATTTTTTGCCCTGAAGCTGAATTTGTCATTGCCTCATTGATTGAAAAAAAGTAACCCTCATTTGCTATATCTTCAATCAAACCTAATGGACCACTATACCAATGGAATATCACGTTTTTTATAGAGTATTTTTTTAGAATGTTCAAGACTTCTTTTTCAGCTTTACGAGAATGTACACTCATTATTTTATTTGTTCCGCGAATACATTGACAAATAAAGTCAAAGCTACTAAGTTGAATATCTTTGCTATCTACATAGCCTTTACTGAAATCTAAACCGACTTCACCAATATATGATGTTTTTGAAACGTAATTTGGAAAATCTTTCAAATCCGCAATGTTTGATTGAGCTAATTGAGGATGAAACCCTAATGCTAATCGAGATTTCTTTAGTTTATGAAAGTATGGGATACCCATAGCAAAATGGCTCGGTAAGTTTGTCATTCCAAGAGTTATATCTCCACTTCGTTCTTTTTCCATAAGATATGATTCTGGAGAAGAAAGCATATCTATATGACAATGTGTGTCTATTATCATAAGCCAGCTTTTTTTAGTATGTGAGAGTTAGCTTTTTTTCTTAGCCAATCAATAATCTGAGAATATGAATGTAAAGCTAATGCTGTATACTCATTTAAGTCCTTTATTTCAGTTATTCCATTCAAGAAAAGTTCTTGTCGAATAATTCGTTCATTCATTCTGTTTTTAATAAAATACAATAGAGCATTGAAATCACGGTTCCTTTTTTGGCTTTTATCTTCCAGATTGTATTTTATCCCATGAAGTACATCGGTTCCAATATAGGTTTCATCATCAAGACCAACTACGTCCAAAGCAACTCTTCGATACAGACAAGGAAGACACATTCCGCAATGTTTAATACTAAATTTATGAATCTCTGAACCTCTCTTGTCCCAAAATACATTATGACCGCGTTTAGCACAAGAACATGACAAAGCATACAACGATTCTAATATTGCCTTTTTTGTGACATCTTGACAACACTCAAACATCATATCCGCTTTAGATTTTAATCTATATGGATTATAGATTTGGTTTTGTATGCCGATAATTGTCAAGACTTCTTGTATTCGCTTGATAAATGTTGGATGTGTTGTTCTTGTACTACAGGAACTTCTCCTACCACTATCAAGAGGTATATTGATTGAGATTGTTCCATTCTCGGGTACAATCAACTGAGTGTCTGGACCGATGTGTGAAGCTACATAAATACCTGCTGCAAAGAATAAAAGAGAACGAGACCGAAATGTGCTCTCTGTTGGTGTCTTTATATTCCAGCTATTCTGTTTGATTCCTGCATTAAGCAGAAGTTGATCATATTTACCATCAAAGATTTTATGATTTTCGCAGAAGGTAAGGATGTTGGTCTGATCTCTATGTTCTTTACCTAACTCCATATGTGAAATAAGAAGTATTTTCTTCCCATTGCTAAGATTACTTGCTTCATCTATGAATCCTATTAGGGAGTCAAGTCCACCAGAAAACAGAGAAACATACTCGTATTCATTAGAATTATAGTTGCTAACTTTTTTTGAAGGAGAGTAATCGTAAGAATCAGCTTGAATAAAATTAAACATCCAATCATCACCTGTCAGAAAACTAATAGCACGACAAAAGCCTTCAATGCCATTGTTCATAGCATCTAGATTGGTAACAGGAATGTCGTCCAATACAATATGTCTACGCCATCCTGTTTCTGAATACAAGCTTCTTTTTAATACTCTGTCTGCATTATATACGATTAAAGCAAGAATAAGAAAATCAAATGCAACTGATGAAGTATCATGTGTGAAACTCCATAACTCTTTGAAATCAAATTTGAGATTTACATGATGCTGATTTCCTTTGGAATCTAAAAATGAGAGAGAAAAACATCCGAATTTCTCTACATCATTACTTTTTGCAAAATCAACTTTTATTCTGGTTTCCATATATCAAGTATTTCAGAAGTTAATTGGTCAATTCTATCTTTACCTGCATTACTGTTAAGATTGATAAGTGATAAATCCTTAGAAAAACGTTCATCGACTTCATTATGAAGCCAACCTTCAATTTCTTTACGAACTTTTTCTGGATTTCCTTCTTTATCAAATATATGTGATTGGAATAATTCTGCTGAATATTCCATTATATACTTCACTTCGTAGGTAATAATCCACTTCACTTTATCTTCTTGCGTTGCAGATTTTAGCCGGTCTTCTATAGCTTGTTCGTCTCTACAATCATTTAATACTTCGTGTAATAGTGCATCCATCGCAACAGTTGCAGCAGTATCATCCAAATTGGAATTGTTATCATCTGTAATCTTTTGAAGAATAAGTCCGATGTACTCTTCTGGGGACAGCCTTTGGTCAATAAAATCGGCATTAAGCTCTAATGACTCAGCCAAACCGTGAGAAGCTACACCTGAAATAAATGAAAGGAAATTATTTAATCTACTTCCACCTGCTTTGCCAAATGAATGACTTCTTCCGCCTCCATTTCCACCTCTATGACCACGATAGAGACTTCCTCCAAGACCTCTATTTATGCCGCGCATGAGAGACGCGTTGTTTTTACTTGAATTTCCAGTTTGCTTGGTAATACTTGTCATAGCTCTCTTGGCGTTTGACCAATTAGGACCAGAGTTCAGCTTAAATGATTGAGATGTACCCATACCTATTTAGTTTTTATATTGATTGCTTTTGATAGTTTTGTATTTACATTAACGATACTATCAACATATTTGTGGAAAGGCTCGCCCAGCTGTTTCAATCTAGCAAAGAAAGAAGAGGCTGCTGGCGGAATTTTTTCTAGATCAATGCCATTCAAAAGGAATTTGAGCCTATCTATATGATCTGAAAATAACATATTATTCTCGTCACCATTTAAAATGTTCCAACAGTTTTGGTTTGAGACATCAGTCTTCAAACTTCTATTAAGAAGAAGAATTATCATGTCTACCTCTTCTTCTGTCATAGAGTTGATTATAGAAGGAAGTCTCGTTTTCATTGTCGTTATTGTTTGGATTACAGACAACTGTTTATATAGGAGCATAACCCTGTTTGTTACTACACTTGCTATTGGTATTTCATTCTTTAGAGCATCTCTCGCAACCCAAAAATAGTCTTGTAAATTAATGTTTTGAAGTGAAGGTTTAGATGCCAGCCAACGTTTTAGGAATGGAGAATCCCAAGCATCTTTCCAAGAAGCATCTCGAATGCCTTCCTCTGTCATTGCTTGCTCTTCTACAACAGAAAACTCTATATACCCATTACCTTCTTTCTGTCTTTTATACAAGTCCTCAAATCGTGAGATGTGAAGGGTATTATATTCCAAAACCATTAGTTTTACTAGGATGTCAGGTCTGATATCTGTAAACCCTGCAACGTTTGCTAATTGTAAACGAACATCCATTGTATTCATGAATCGTTTTAATTGTCTAGGATTCCCATTTAGAAAGTTCTTTATAATAGGAACTATACCTAGCATATACTCTACCATAGACAGATTTTCACGCGGTATCACTTCTTTGATATCATCAATATTGAATTTAGAGTGCTTATCTTTTTGCCTAAATTGAGTGTATTTTTCATACACTTTATCAAATAGAAAACCATTCTTAGTATTTAAGTAATACTTACACAACAATAATGTGATATATGTTTCTTGTTCATTATCTGATAGCTTTGGTAACTTATATGGCAATTGAATAAGCTTTTCCAAATAGTCAGAGAATGGGCTTGAGATTTCTTCTTTTTTTTGTTCGATAGGATAATGTTGCTGAATAGCATATTCTATTATACGTTCATCTGCACCTATTACAAATGCGGTTCTCTTTACATTTACGAATAATTTAACCGCCTCTAAACATTCTATAATACGTTTAGGGTCACAGCGGTCTAGGTCATCAATGTAAACCACAACGACTTTGTAATTAGCACTTATTACCAATTCCTCAAATAAAGTTCGGAAATGTTCAATGAATTTGGACGTATTTCCTTTATTCACTGAATCAATTAATGTATTATATTTATCATTTTCAAGAATTTTATCTAGCTCTTCTTTGTTTGGCAAGAGTTCTTTAATTTGATTTGGCAATAATTGTGACGCTTTTTTCAATATGAAGACTCCTGCTTCTAAAAAATTAATGTGAGCTAGCAAAGCATCAACTTTGTCAAATAGAGTTCTTCGTTGGGTAATATCTTTTTTCAACGATTCCAAAATCGTTTCAATCATTGTTAACTTTGTTGAATCGTATGTTTCAAATTGCCAGCTATTAAATTTTATCTGAAGAATTTTTACGTTATCTTGGCAGCTATTTGTTCTCGATTTATGTACCTTTTCTATTTCATCAACCCATTTCTTAATACCGTCTTCCAACAGTAGCATAAGGCTGCTCTTACCTGATCCCCAATTACCAAATACTCCAATGGTAATTGGTAATAAGGAATCATTTAGTATAATTCTTTGGAGAAGTTCAGAATGAACTTGATAGCCAAGAAAATCTTTATGAGTTTCGTTGTCCGACCACATATCTTATTAATATTAATAACTTTAGTTTTAATAAATGATAGGAATCTAATTCATGTATTCAATTTATTTCGTTACCGCATTATACAAATCCTGATATGTCTTCACCACGCTATATACCACTTCACCTGTGCTGATGGCTGCAAAGTGGCGACGGGCACATTCTATCTTTGCCTCTTCTGCCTTGCGTAGTTGAGATACCTCTATGTCGTTGCCTTTGGTCTCTGCCACAAAGTAAACGTGTTTCACACTACCTTCGCGGAATGCCACTGCCCAGTCGGGGTTGTATTTACCCATAGGGGTATTGATATAGAAGCCGCCGGGCAGTTTGGTGTAAACCACCACATCGTCTTCTTTTTCCAATGATTCGGCAAAGGAACGTTCAATACCTTGGCTGTCTAAAACCACTAAATCGTACAACGATTTTTCACTCTCAATAGCATCCTTTCCCAATGTGCCACGCAGGGTTGCTTCCTCAAAGATGTCGCTATCAAATGTATTGTTGCGCTTTTCATAACGGATATGTTGTATCAGCGAGAGTGCTTTGCAATCGTTGATGATGCGTCCGGATTTAATGATAAACTCTTCCGGATTGAGTTTGAACTGGTGAAAAGTCGTTGGTTTTACGCCTTTCAGTATTGCCACAATGGTTTTGCGTGTCAGTCCGGTGGCTTGCACCAGTTCGCCTACCAAGTCGTAAGTTACGTTACCACCCACAGCTTCTGTCACATGGATGGTCTTTACTTTGGCGGCTGTCATTGCCGCACCTGCTTCCAACTCTTCCCGATCTCTGATGCCATCCATCGAACCGCTTTCTACGATGATACGGATCTCCGTTACATTCAGATGTTTGTCAAGTTCTTCGATGGCATTTTTGATGAGTTTGGATGTATCGAAGTTCACATTGTAATAAGTGCGTACATTAATGCGTTTCCAAAGTTCTTGCCATTCCTTTTTATGGAAGTTGTCGGCATTAAATATTGCTTTTTTCTTTTCCCGACCATTGGCTGGTTTGTAACTATCAGGATTGAATACCTTGTCAAGTTGCTTAATGACGAATGATTTCAAACCATTTACATCCCCAAAGTCGAGTGTTCCGGCTTTCTTTTCATCAAAATACTTTTGCGTGAGTTTGCCTTTCTTTACATAGCCCTGACTAATCAGTTCTTCTTGAATTTCGACCGCTTGTTCGGTGGTAATCTTTATCGTTGTGCCCTCTTCGGTTTGTGCCATGACATCGGTAAACAGCGTAGGAGTTACTATTACGGGACGATTGTCACAGGCTTCAGCAATTTCTGTCTGCAATTTCTTGGCAAAATCATCGTAGCTTTCGCTGGCTATCACGGTCAGGATGTTGGTGTCAAATACGGATTCACCCAATACGTCTGCATCTTGGCGTTCTCCCTTGTCATTGACACAAAGGCGCATGCCGCGTCCCACCTCCTGGCGTTTCTTGATTTCATTGGAAGTATCTTTCAATGTGCAGATTTGGAATACGTTAGGATTATCCCAACCCTCTTTTAGCGCGGAATGGGAGAAAATGAAACGAACAGGGCATTCCTGACTTAGCAGGCGCTCCTTATCCTTCATTATCAAATTGAAACCACGCTCTTCGTTCTCACCCTCCTTGTTTTTCGAGTCCACGCTATTTCCTTTCTTGTCCACTGAAAAGTAACCATCGTGTATATTGTCAGCCGCATTGTCGGGATGGGAAAGGAAACGGGTATAGGCCCCGTCTGTAAAGGTTGGCATCTGTTCTTGCAAGGCTCGCCGGTATTCTTCCTCGAATATTTCGGCAAACCGTCCTTTCTTTACCGTGTCTTTTTCATATTGGCGATAGTTATCCACATGGTCTATAAAGAAGAGAGACAACACCTTGATGTGCTTTGGGAAGAGCTGATGTTCGCGCTCCAAGTGAGTCTTGATGGTTTCTCGTATCTGTTGCCGGCGCACCAGTTCTTCGTTGACCGCCCCGGAAAGATCTCCTTCGTGCAGGGTTAATCCGTTGAGGAAGTGGATTGTTCCGGTCAATCCATCGATATGTTCCACCACATAATTATCGTCATATTCGTGCAGGCCTCCGCTCTGTTCTTTCAGATTGAAGCCTTCATTCACCAAACGGAGAACTTGCCGTGTGCCGCCCGCTGTTTTCATATCAAAACCGATTCGGGCTTGGGGATTTCCTTTGGATATAACGATTTCTTCCAGATACACATAGCCGTTTGTGGCGGTAGAGCCTACTTGATGTACGCCTTTGACTTCCACTTTTTTCACCAACTTTTTATTGTAGGCATCGATGGCGTCAAGACGGAATACCATATTATAGATGTCATCCTTGCGGTGAGTAGCGCTATACAGCAACTTGAAAAGCGGATTGAAAAGGTTGATACCTTTTCGGGTGGCATTGCCTTTGTCCGTTCCCAACACACTCTGCGGCTCATCAATAATCATGATAGGATTGGTCTTGGCAAGAATGTCTATCGGGCGACGCGAACCAAATTCATCACGCTGCGAGAATATGATGCGGGCAGCTGCGTCACCGCCACGGCCATCCTTGTTCTTCTCCTCGTTGAGCGAAGCGTTGAAGGCTTGCGTATTGATAATCATTACATGGATGCCGTTGTCTTGGGCAAAGCCGTCTATCTTGGGGAGTTGCTTGGAGTTGTATATGAAGTATTGCATCCGCTTGCCGTATTCCCCGGCAAAGTGCTCAGCCATGCTTTCAAAACTCTTGTACACACCTTCACGGATGGCAATGCTGGGTACCACGATGATGAACTTCGACCATCCGTAGCGTTGGTTAAGTTCATACATGGTCTTGATGTAGGTGTAAGTCTTACCCGTACCCGTCTCCATTTCGATGGTGAATGTCAGTCCTTCACCCTCCAGATGTTCGATGGGCTTCAGTCCTTGTGCCATTTGTATGGCACGCACATTCTCACAGATGCTTTCACGGCTCAGTACGATGGGAGCATTGCCAAATCCTTCCACATTATAGAAACCGCGTCGTGTGCCTTGGTCCACCAAGAAGTTACTCAATCCATCGCTTTTAGGTTGTCCTTGAAAGACATCCGTCACGCACCTTGTAGCTTCTGCCTGAAATCGTTGGTGTTTATATTTGATTTTCATTGTCGCCATAAATTAGTTCTTTTAACTCTTCTTGTGTAGGCAAATAAGTCATGTATTGAGCAGCAAAAATTTGCTTTTCGTCTTGTGGCAGTGTATATTTTACAACTGCATCATTCTTCTCCGCACAGAGTACAATCCCCACCGGAGGATTATCACCCGGATTCATCAATTCACGTGTGTAGTAATTCACATACATCTGCATTTGCCCCAAGTCCTGATGAGTAAGTGTGTCGATTTTCAAGTCAATCAACACATAACACCGAGCCAAAATGTTATAAAACACAAGGTCGATGTAAAAATGTTGTCCATCTAAAGTAATGCGCTTTTGGCGAGCCACAAAACTATAGCCACGCCCTAATTCCAACAAGAAGTGCTGCAACTTGCTGATAAGCATTTGTTCCAAATCGCCTTCAAGAAAATGTTCGCCTTGCTTGATGCCCAAAAACTCCAAAATGAAAGGGTCTCTGATAATCTCACGCGGAGCCAAGGTCTTCGGAGCTGAGACGGCAATTTCTTCCTTTACTTTGTCCTTGTCCCGACTGGCCAGCATACGCTCATAGAACATGGTATTGATTTGCCGTTCCAATTGCCGGGTACTCCAATTTTCAGCCACACATTCCGAGATATAATAGTTGCGCGCTGTTTCATCCTGTACCGTCAGCAACTTACGCCAATGCGTCCAACTTAATTGGTCACGCAGTGCGTGACCTTTTGGATAGGATAAATAAAACAGTCTCATTATTTTGAGATTGGTTATTGTAAATCCACCGCCATATTCAGCCATCAGACGTTTGGAAAGTGAGGTTATTACCCCTTTGCCATACTCGGCGCGCGTTTTCCCCGATTGCTCATATTCCACTATGTATTTCCCCACTTGCCAATATGCTTCTATGGTAGTGGAGTTGACGGCATGAGCAATCTGTTTGCGTGCATTGTCAAGCATCTGCTTTATTTGGGCAAACAGTTGTTCTTCATTTGCTTTTTGCGGCATTAAACTATTGTTCTCTTCCATGACTGCAAAATTAGATAACTTTGATGTTTTTGAATGCTTCATCGTCCGTCCAGTCCATAGCTTGCTTGAATTGTTCGTAGATATTTATCTTCTGTGCATCTTGGGTAAAGCAACTGTCACGGAAAAGTACACGCAGCGGAATCTTACTTGCCATCTCAGTCACCACTTTGTCGGTGATGCCTTCCGAGAAACAGGCAACCAGATCACCATTGTTTACGGTATAAATAGTGCAACCATCCACCGTCTCTTTAGTCATTGGCAGGTCGAGCGTTACGCCCCAGGCGAGCATGGCACCAAAGAGCAGGTCAAGGTCGGTTCGGTCTTGTTTGATGTTGTCAGCAAACAGCTGGAGCTGGTCTTGGTCGTAATCCTTGGGTGAAATGGATACTTCTTCGTAGTTACTTTCATCCAGTCGGAATACACGGAAACCGGTGTCGAGGTCTTGTGTAGTGAGCGGGGATTCTTCTTTTATTTTCTTGCCCGCACGACGGATGCGCTCTTTGCCGATTTCAGGGATGGTTGCATAATCTTGATTCTTTTTTTCTTCACTAACCGCCTCAGGCAATTGTACTAACATGAATTTGCAGTTGGTATTCTTCTCTGCATTTGTCTTCATCAAAGCATGTGCTGTTGATGCTGATCCTGAGAAGAAATCAAGTACAATAGAATCATTATTCAAATTTGCTAATATAATCAAGCGTTGCATTAGTCTTACAGGTTTTGGACCATCAAAGACACCTTTATCTCCGAATAATGAAACAACTTCTTGAGCTCCTTCTTGGCTATGTCCTACTTCCTTGTAAAACAGAATGGAAGTGGGCGCCATTCCATCAAATTTCAATTCAGATAAAAATCGTTTAATACATGGAACACTATTGCCATCTGAACCAAACCAAATACGATTGTTCTGGAGTCTCTCAGCGAAAGCTTTCGCTGAGAGCCTCCAGCAGCGTCCTGCTGGAGGCTCTACGACACGCCCCGAAGGGGTCGTGATCGGATAATCACAATCTGCATTATAAGTCTTTACCGACATATCACTTGGTTTCCAATCACCTCGTGGGTCATTGTCTGGATTCGAATATCTTGCATTTGCCTCCTCTGTTCTAGGTAATCTCCCAATAGTAAAACTATCTATATTCTTTGCATACATCAGAATATAATCGTGACTATTGGAAATAAACTTGGCATCATTCTTTGGAGAATAGGCTCTTTCCCAAACAAGTTGTGCTACGAAATTACCCTCTCCAAACACCTCATCGCAGATATTTCTAAGATTCCTTTGCTCATTATCATCAATCGAAATAAAAATAACTCCATCCTCTGTCAGCAGGGAACGAGCCACCAACAAACGAGGATAAATCATCGAGCACCAGTCTGAATGGAACTTTCCATTCGTATCTGTATTTTTACGGTATCGCAGCCCCAATTCGTCCACGTTGCCGGCTTCAAGGTCTTCCTCTGCAGCCGTGCGACGGAAATCATCATCATACACAAAATCGTTTCCTGTATTGTAAGGCGGGTCAATGTATATCATCTTTACCTTGCCCAAATAGGAACGCTGGAGCAATTTCAACACTTCCAGGTTGTCACCCTCAATGTAGATATTTTTTGTGTTGTCCCAATCGACAGAATCTTCTACGACCGGACGCAATGTCTTGTCGGTAGGGCGTGCCGCTTCCGCTTTGGCTGCATTCTTACCCACCCACGTAAACTGATAGCTTTCACCATCACCCTCTACGGCGTTGTCGCCCAACAGCTGGCGCAATGCCTCAAAGTCCACCTTGCGGGCTGTTTTGCCGGTCTTGGGGTCGAGAGCCTCGGTAAATACCGAAGGGGCTATGCGGTAGAGCGCGTCCATATTGAGCTGTGCACCATCCTCCGAATTGAGGTTCAAATGGTTTAATATAACTTTATCCATATATTAGTCTATTTTTTATTCAAAGCTTATTTGTAATCTTTTTATTCCCAATTCTATAATCGGTTTCGTTGTATTACCAAGTTTGTTGACTATATTCCCATAGTCAATAATTAATTTTATTGCATCTGACAAATGCAATCCTTCTATCATCTCGATCTGTGTATTTATATCTTTATCCCGATGTGCATCTATTCCATTTCTAATTAGAGTAAATATCGCTGTATTGTTCTCTCTAAATTTGGTAAGTTCCTTTCGTATTGCCGTAAATTCCCCATCATCATAACTTGCGAAATTAGCTTTTAGGAATTTAATAATTTCAGCAGTACTATCAACCAACCTTTTGGATGTTTCATATATTGTAGTGTACGCTGATTTTATTACAGATCTTTGTTCCCATTCGTCTATATCCTTAACAGACAAACGTTTGATATATTCCTTCATCTCAATGCTTGCCATTTGAATATGACCAAGTGTATTCCATATACTCAAATTATCTTTAAATGCAGATTTGCGAGATTCGTAAACTAATAAAGAATGTAAACTGCATTTTTTCATTTGATTTTCACAAGCTGTTATATTCTTCTTACAATGATTTATGCTAAATCGTATTTGTTCTAGACAATCTTGTTCATTTTGCAATGTCTCATTGATTGCATTTTTTAGTTCTTTTGCATTATTGCTTATGCGTTGCTGTAAATAACAATCCAAGTAGCTATTTTTATATATCATAATTATCAATTTTAAATTTGTTGATTTTTTCTTGCAAATAGGCAACTTCTTCTTTCAATGTTCTTGCCTCTGCATTGAGCTGCATTTGTCGGTTGAATTGCTTTTCCACCCGTACTTTCTTCTGCAACGCTTCAATGGTGCGTTGCTTTTGTTTCAATGATTCTTGCAACTCAATGATACGCTTTGTATCATCCGCTGAGTGAGTGCCAAATCCCGAAATCTGTCCGGCAAACGACTCATACACTTTGTCGAGTGACGTGCCTTCAATCCTTAGTGCCAGCGATTCATCGTTCATCCACTCCGTACGGAATGACCGAATGATGCGGAACGTGCCTTTAGTTTCGTCTATCCACTCCTTATAGTTCAGCAACAAGCGGTATTGTCCCTCGAACTGCAACACAAAAAGTACGTGGCGTGGCATCTGTCGGTCGATAAGCAAGAATACATCGTTAGGCACATCTTCCTGTTTCAATGTGACGTGAAAGACTGCAATCTCATGTACCGTTTTACCATCTTCGATATTCAGCGTGGAAGGAGCCAGTTTTGCCAGCCAAACAATCCTTTCGATGTCATCTACAAACCGGGCTTTCATTTTGGCGTTGACATCCAAATGACGATAGAAGGCAGTTTTAGGAACAGCCCTATTTACATAAGTTGAAGATGGAAATTGTATCATCGGTTACGGATAATCAAAAAAGTTATCAACTCAAAATCATCTAATCCCTTTATCTCGCCTTGCAGTGCGGTTGTTTCGCCTAAAGAGAAAAGACTTTCTATGTCGCTTTCCGACTTTACTGCCACTATGCTTTCAATGGCAGATTGGAGCAGACTGCTGTAACGCTCCATCTTTCGTCCGTCGGCAGTCTCCTTGTTGAGTGCGACACATAGCACAGGGTCATGCTCTGTCTTGTTCTTGCAGGCATGACGCATGGCATCGAGCAACTGCTTGGGATGCAGATGGTCGCAAATCACTTCGCCTTGGTCGGACAGGTAAACCATGTAGAATGGATGCAACAGGTTCTTACGATCGATGTTTACCGCATTGCTACGGTTTTTCAAGATGAAGATAACCCCCGGTTTGATAAGCGAAGAACTTTCCACCACGGCACTCATACCCATAGGTGCGTGTTCTATGTCAGGATGCTCTTTCAGATAGGAAAGCAAATCAAGACGGAACTCATTAAGTCCTAAGTCCATGATATTAATGCCTGTATCCATTTCTTCAATATCTACCACAGCCTCTTGCAGACGACGTAACTGGTTGCGCCGGTATTCCAAATCGCCTTTCTCGTTCACACTAAGCAGGTTGTCATCGCCCGTAGATGTGAGCACGGTGGCTTTCATACGACTTTCTACCCGTCCTTTCAGTTGGATATACTCGTCCAATTCCATATCGGGCCAATAGTTGATGAGCTGTATCTGCTTGTTGCGAGAACCGATACGGTCTATACGTCCGAAACGCTGTATGATACGCACCGGATTCCAATGAATATCGTAGTTAATCAGGCAGTCGCAATCCTGCAAGTTCTGTCCCTCGGAAATGCAGTCGGTGGCTATCAGCACATCTATCTCTTCGGTAGCCTTTGGGAAAAGAGCGACGCGGTCTTTCGAGCGTGGAGAGAACCAGGTCAATACATTATTGAACGACAACGGGAACTTAGGGATGGTGCAGCGTCCGTCTGTAGTTCCGGTAATCAGCGCCGTATTCAATCCACATTCCTCCTTGATGCGGTGAGCCAGCTCGTTATAAAGATAGTCGGCTGTGTCGGCAAAGGCGGTGAAGATAATCACCTTTTTATTATTATCATTGAACGGATGCGCAAACTTATGTTTCAAATCCTCAATCAAGCGCTGCAACTTGCTGTCGTGTTCGGGGGTTATGTCTTCCAACAAGAGCAGAAGCAGTTCCAGTTTTTCAAGGTCGGATTTCAAGTCTTTACGCCATGACACATAATCCATGTCACGCAGGTTGATTTTCGATTTACGGGTGGCAAACACATCCGCTTCGCTATCTACCGCGTCCCAATCGTGGGTAAACGAAGTAACGTCTATTGTCGTGTCGCTCATTTCCCCTTCAAAGCGGTCGATTGTCGATATAGTCTCCTTTATATAATCGCGAATACGTGTAAGCGTAAGGCGGAAAGAGTTGACACTACTTTCCAAACGTTTCAACAGGTTGGTGGCCATCAGCTTGCGCAATCCCTTTTCACGTCCGTCAATGCTCAGACCTTCTCCCTCAAAGTCGATGGAATAATTGGCTTTCACACTATCAAATACATATAGCGAAGGGGTGTAAATAGAGAGATTCAGTCCATTGAGTTGTCCGGCAATATCTTTGAAATTGATGGCATTACTTAAATCCGTCAGTTGCGGACGGCGTGAAAGCGGAGCCAGACGAGCAGGGAACTCACCAATATCTTTTGTATCGTAATACTTAACGATATGGCTTCGGCTGCGGGCAATTGTCACGGCATCGAGCAGTTGGAAAAAGTCAAAACTAAGGTCTTGAAGTAATCGTTCAGTAGTACGTTTATCTACGTCTAATTTCGCCCATTTGTTGTAAACCGTCTGCGCATTGCGGAATATATCGTCAATGTTGCGATCAATGTCCAGTTCAGCATTGATGTTGTCGGCCTTGCCCTCGTAGGCAAGTTGAAGTTGGTTCTTTAAGTCGTTGAAACGGTTGTTTACCGGTGTGGCACTCAGCATTAAGACCTTTGTCTTTACTCCCTGACGTATCACCCGGTTCATCAAACGCTGATAGCGATTTTCCTTTCTTTCGCCATCGTTCTCCATGATTTCATCCTCTTCGTCCACATTTCCACCATTGCGGAAGTTGTGGCTTTCGTCGATGACGATTAAATCATAATTACCCCAGTTGATATGCTCCAAATCGAGACCGTTGCTTAATCCACGGTCACGTGACAGGTCGGAATGGAACAGAATATCGTAGCGCAAGCGGTCGGCAGCGATGGGATTGTTCTTGTAGTTGGCACGGAAAGTCTGCCAGTTATCGTTGAGCTTTTTGGGGCAAAGCACCAATACAGACTTGTTGCGATTTTCGTAATACTTGATAACAGCAAGTGCAGTGAATGTCTTACCCAAACCGACACTGTCAGCCAAGATGCAACCGTTGTATTTCTCCAGTTTATTGATAATGGCAAGGGCGGCATCACGCTGGAAATTGTATAGTTTGCCCCAAATGATACTGTTCTTGAAACCTGTACGTTCATTGGGCAATACATCTTCTGAAATATCCTCCAAAAACTCGTTGAAGATATTATACAAAGCTATGAAGTAGATATATTCAGGAGCATTCTCCTGATAGACCGTTTCGACATATTCAAGGATACGGTCTGTTACATCTGAGAATTTCTCATTGTTCTCCCATTGCTCATTGAATATGTCAAGATAGGCTTCGGCAGTGGGAGAAGGCAACACATTGACCATGTTATACACTTCGTTACCACGTTCACATCCTAACTGAGTGGTCGTAAAATCATTGAATGGCAGATAAACGTGCGAGGTTTCGCCTTGCATGTGCAGAAAACCACCCATCTGTTCCTGCGAAGAATTGGAACGGAACTTCACCTTCCTGCGAATCCAATCGGCGCACTCTTTGGCAATGGCTTTCTGTGAAAGTTGGTTGCGAAGCCTCACTTCAAACTCTGTTCCGTAAAGGCTTCTCTCTCTATTTAGTTTGGGAATATAGTACTCCCGTTTTTCTTTCTTCGTTTTCTCTTTGACAAAAGTGGGTGAAGTAAAGATAAAACGTAATTCGTCAATGCTTTCCAATTCCTTTTTCAAAGCCTCAAACGCATATATGGAAAATGAGGCGGCAGCCACAGATACGCGACAACCTTGTGTGAGACGAACTCTCAAGTCATCCACCACGCGTTCATTGATATTATTTATCAGTTTGGGCTGCTCCATATCCTATATCAATTCTTCTTTTGTGACCACAACAAATCTTTAACATCAACCTCTAATGTTTCGGCTATTTTAAGTAACATCTCTAATGATGGTTGCGATGTATTAGTACACCATTTTGAAACGGTTGTTTGATCTTTGCGCAACTGTTCCGCAAGCCATTTGGCTGTTCGTTTTTTTTCTACTAATACTACTTTTATTCGATTGATGTCTTGTTTGCTATCATTCATGTTACAAGTATCATTATGTTCGATTACAAAATTACAAAATATTTTTGAGGAAAACTCTATGTTCTATATAAAAAACTCATAGAACTTGGTGTAAAACGCCGATTTTAAGCATTTCGTTAAGTCATCGGTAGATTCGGTTCATTTAATTATAAAAGCAAAGTGAGGATTGGTTCGTTCCAATCCTCACTAACAAAGGGAATAATCGTATATTATGACGGTTATTTCACCTTATATTTCTGTATCTCCTGAATCATTTCCTTGACATCCTCGCCGACCTGTACGAAGTTCTTGTAAAGGATGCGTTCCCGTTCATCCCTTGATTTGAAGGTGTAGAACTTAGGGAGAGGAACATATCCGGCTTCTTCCTTTTTTATCTCCTTCATGTCAAAATCTGTCTTGCAGTAGAATTTGGAGGTCTTGAACTCTTCGCTTTCCTGAATGTTCATGCTTCCACCGCTTCCTGTTTTTGTCTGCACAAAGTCACGGGCTGTCTGTCCGCATATCCATCCGGTCGGCATATCGGAGATTTTGGATGCAGGAACAAGGCTGTCCATGTTCTCATTGAGGTTGATAGAGGTTTTGTCCCGGTCGATGGTAACACCTTTTTTGAGCTGTACCACCTTACCGAAGATGTCGGATGACAACCATTCCAAGGTCTCTTTGGAACGGGCAGAACCGCTGACCACATTGCCGACTGTGGTGATAATCTTTTGCATACCTACCTTGCCATAGTCCGCTTCGAGCTGCGGCAACTCCTGAAATCCCAACGCTACCGACACCTTGTTGCTTCGTGCCGTACCGATAAGGCGGTCAATCTTGTGGAAATACAGAGTAGGCAACTCATCCACGATAATGCTTACCGGGATATTCTTACCTTGTCCGGTATTTACCCTTGTAACAAGACGATTGAGGATAAGGGCGTTCAGCGCACCGATGATGCTCTCCATTTCCGGGTCATTGGCAATAAGCAGGTAAGAGGGATTCTTGGGGTCAGATACTTTCAAGTCGAAATCATCACCGTCCTTGTGGAATATCCAATAGCTCTCCTTGGTCGCCAGACGCGAGGTATAGACACGCAGCGTACCAATCATACCTTCCAACTGTTCCATTGCCTTGTTCTTCAAGGCGGTCTGGAACGGACCGAGTAACGGTGCCACTTCGTTGTCGGTCTCCAACACCTCAAAGATGGTCTGGTAACTTTCATTGAGGAACGAAAGGATATGTGGCATATCGGAATATTTGCCTAACCAATAAGCCGGTTCCACTTCCTCGCCAGCGGAATTGAATACACGTCCGGTGGGGATCATCCGTTTGGTCTGTTTGTCCTGCACCTTCTCTGCCATGAGCATATTACCGTCCTTGTCGAAGGGTTCTTTGCCCCAGTTGCAGAAGAAATAGATACAGGCTGCCAGGAAGTTGACAGCGGAGGTCTGAAAGAACTGGTCACTGCCACCGCCTCCTTCTTTCTTGCCTTTCTGCAAGGACTCAAGCAGGGTTTCTGCGGTTTCGGATGCGGCAGCGAGGTTGTTGATGTATTTCAACTGGATAGGATTTACCCTGCGGCTGTATTCCACATCCACGAAGTTGATGATGTTGAACTTGCACCCCTTGGGCAGCTTTCCGAGCTTCTGATTTTTCTTATAATGGTAGTACAATTTTGTAGCCAATGTCGGAAATTTGTAGTCATAAACTACTAAGGCAAAGCCCTTTGCAGAGTGCTGCCGGATAAACGGCTCGATGATGGAAAAAGTCTTACCACTGCCCGGTGTGCCGACCACCCAAGTGCCTCGGAAAGGGTTGTTGATGTTCACCCAACCTTTGCGGAACTTCCCCCGGTAATAGTAGCGCATGGGGATATTGACCGAATACTTGTTCTCCTGCAACTCCCGGCATTGTTCAAAACTCTCGTTCTCAAAATTGAAACGATCTTTCAGTAATCCCTCTTTGAGGAATTTGGAGATATTGTCAAGGGCGATGTGAACCAGTATCACGCCGACCACGGAGGCAATCATATAGAGCCAGATGTTCAGGCGCAAGGAATAAAGCCTTGTTTCCATCGGATAACCGTACAGCCATACGGACAGCACAATCAGCCCTATACCTGCTATAATAGGATAGAGGACTTGCTTGCGGCC
>ENA-OPCD01000102-OPCD01000102.1-human-gut-metagenome-genome-assembly--contig:-NODE-102-length-60016-cov-6.544521_pt1 | contig 60016 bp, 57 predicted proteins | sample MGYA00241560_ERZ501471 | MGnify/ENA primary metagenome ERZ501471 (study PRJEB25962, sample SAMEA2042578) | human gut metagenome | biome: human gut; feature: human-associated habitat; material: faeces...
AAGCCAGTTTTATAGTTATATAACAAAACAAGTAAAAGCAACACAGAAAAAAAACGTCCCCCGGGGAAATCCCCGGAGAACGTTTTCTTTCAACTTATATTCTTAATGTCATCCATATATGGATGACAAAAGTATTACAGAAGTCCTCCGATAGAAAGGAACAGTGGAGCGAATACAAGTGATACAACTGTCATAAGTTTGATCAGGATGTTGATAGACGGACCTGATGTATCCTTGAACGGATCTCCTACAGTATCTCCAACAACGGCTGCCTTATGAGCCTCACTACCTTTTCCGCCGTGGTTTCCTTCTTCGATATACTTCTTAGCGTTATCCCATGCACCACCTGCATTTGACATGAAGATCGCCATAAGAACTCCTGTTACGAGGGATCCTGAAAGAAGTCCGCCAAGAGCGTCAACTCCAAGAAGAACACCTACTACTACAGGAACGATAACTGCCATCAGACCTGGAAGAAGCATCTCGTGAAGTGCTGCTGTTGTAGAAATAGCAACGCATGACTTGTAGTCAGGTTTCTCTTCACCTTTCATGATGCCTGGTTTCTCACGGAACTGACGTCTAACTTCCTCGATCATCTTGTAAGCTGCTTTAGATACTGACTCCATTGTAAATGCGGAGAACAGGAATGTAAGCATACCACCGATAAAGATACCGATGATTACTTTGTAATCAAGGATACTGATGGAATCAAGTTTAACTGCCTGTGCGTATGATACGAACAGTGCAAGTGCTGTAAGAGCTGCAGATCCGATAGCGAATCCTTTACCCATAGCTGCTGTTGTGTTACCAACAGAGTCAAGTTTGTCTGTGATGTCACGAACTGACTCCTCAAGACCAGACATCTCTGCAATACCACCAGCATTGTCAGCGATCGGTCCATAAGCATCAACTGCAACAGTGATACCTGTTGTTGAAAGCATACCTACGGCTGCAAGAGCAATTCCGTAAAGTCCAAATGTCTGATATGAAATAAAGATAGCTACACAGATCAGAAGAAGCGGGATAGCTGTTGATTTCATACCAACTGCAAGTCCACTGATGATTGTTGTAGCTGCACCTGTCTCAGACTGCTCTCCGATTCCCTGAACCGGTTTGTAATCTGCAGATGTGTAGTACTCTGTAATATTACCAATGATAACGCCGACAATCAGACCAACGATTACTGCGATTGCTGCGTTCATGTTTCCAAATAATGTCCAGCTAAGTGCCAGAGATACGATGATAACTAATGCTGCAGATACATAGCTTCCTCTTGTAAGAGCTTTCTGCGGGTTAGAGTTCTCATCACCTTTTACAAAGAATGTAGCAATGATAGAAGCGATCAGTCCGCATCCGGAAATAGCCAGTGGGAATAATACTCCTTCTACAGCTGCCACAGCAACACCAAGTGTCAGAGCAGATACTAATGATCCAACATATGACTCGAACAGGTCAGCACCCATTCCTGCTACGTCACCTACGTTATCTCCAACGTTGTCAGCGATAACTGCCGGGTTACGCGGGTCATCCTCTGGAATACCAGCCTCAACTTTACCTACAAGGTCAGCTCCAACGTCAGCTGCCTTTGTATAGATTCCTCCACCTACACGTGCGAAAAGCGCGATAGATGAAGCACCAAGACTGAATCCAAATAATACGTCTGTGTTCTTAGTAAAAATGTAAACAAGGCTGACACCAAGTGCACCAAGTCCTGCTACACACATTCCCATAACGGCTCCGCCTGAGAATGCAATTGAAAGAGCTTTGTTCATTCCGTGCTCTTTTGCAGCGTTAGCTGTTCTAACGTTAGCTTTTGTAGCAACTGTCATTCCGCAGTATCCTGCGATTGTTGAGAACAGCGCTCCAACTACGAAACAAATAGCTTCAATCCAGTTTTGAATTCCTACTCCGATCAGTACGAAAAGTACTGCAACGAAGATAACAAGAATCTTGTACTCTGCACCTAAGAATGCACGAGCACCTTCAGCGATTGCATCTGCAATCTCTTTCATTCTGTCAGTTCCAGCGTCCATTTTGCTTACTTTATTTGCAAGGTATGCAGCAAATAACAAAGCTACTACAGCCGCAACTGGAACCAAATACATGTAATTGTCCATTGTCCAATCCCTCCATAGAATTATATATCCTAGATAGTTTATCACAGAGTTCTTAATAATTCAAAGAAAAAATACAAATTTCTTATTTTTTTCTTACATTTTTCTTATATTCTTCTGTTGAAAGCGTTTACAGTGGATAATCTATTGATACAAGCACCAGTCCATTCGGCGGTGCTGTTATTCCCTCGGAAGTATGTTCCTTCGCCTCCAGAATATCTCTGATTTTCTCTGGTTCATAGAATCCACGCCCCACACGGATCAACGTTCCGGCAATGATACGAACCATATTATATAGGAAGCCGTTTCCCGTTACACGAATAACGATTTCTTTTTCATTTTCTAAATTTGAATTTTCCTGTCCCCAATTCGAAGCCTGGAACTTATCCATTGGAATCTCTTTAATTGTTATTTCATGCACTGTACGCACGGTATCTTTCGCATTAGTCCGTACATTGCAGAAGCTTGCAAAATCATGCTCCCCTAAAATGTATTTCGCACCTTGTCTCATCTTTTCCACATCTAAATCGAAAGAAACGAAGGTGCTGTACCGGTTTTTCAGCGGATTTCTCACCTTCGCGTTATAAATGTGATATTCATATGTTTTGGATATCTCGTTCTGATATCTCGGATGCCAATCTATCTGCACTTCGTCAGATCTTACAATCACAATATCTTCCGGCATCTTCTGATTCAGTGCATATGCGAACCGATCTCCCGGAATCCGGGATTCTGTATCAAAAACGGCTACATTTCCAAGTGCATGTACTCCGGAATCTGTCCGGCTTGCACCTATGATCCGGATATCTTCTCCGGTCAGTTTACTGATCTGTCTATTTAGGATTTCTTCTATTGTAATACCGTTCGGCTGAATCTGCCAGCCACAGTAATTGGTACCGTCATAGGCAACTACTATCCGAATTCTTCTCACTCTTCAAAACCTCCTGTTAAAAAATCCAGATATGAAACGGTACATATCTTCCAATCACGAATACTGCTGCCACATAAAGAATCACAATTGCATAGGCCACACGGTCACGGCTCACATAACGAAGCGGTTTCATCTTCGTACGTCCTTCTCCTCCGTGGTAGCATCTTGCCTCCATCGCCATGGCAAGGTCATTTGCATGGCGGAACGCAGATACAAAAAGCGGTACAAGGATTGGAATCATAGCTTTTGCTCTTTGAAGCATATTTCCACTTTCAAAATCTGCACCTCTGGCAATCTGTGCCTTCATAATCTTGTCCGTCTCCTCCAAAAGAATTGGGATAAAGCGAAGTGCTATAGACATTGTCATAGCGATCTCGTGAACCGGAATATGAATTTTGTTCAACGGTCCAAGCAGCTTCTCAATAGCATCTGTCAGCTCATTCGGCGTCGTTGTAAATGTCATTAATGATGATCCAATAATCAGATAAATCAATCGGATCGCCATATACACTGCATTTACCAGTCCTTCTTCTGTGATTGTAAAGATCCACCAGTGAACTAATGTGGCACCGCCTCTTGTCAGGAACAACTGAAATAATACCGTCAACATCAAAATCATGATAATCGGCTTCAGACCTTTCACAATATAACCAAACGGTACTTTTGACAAACGTACTACCATCACAAGAAATGCGGTCGCAATGATGTATCCTGGAATACTCCGAAACAGAAATAATGAAATCAAGAATAAAAGTGTGGATACAACCTTCACTCTTGGATCCAGTCTGTGCAATATACTTTTTGCCGGATAATATTGTCCTATTGTAATGTCTCGAATCATTTTTATATCTCCAATATCTATTTACAAGCCTTTTATCTTTTTTTGCTATTGTCTTCCTAATGCGTGCATAATTTCATCTGCTGCCTCTTCTACAGTTGTAGCAGTCACACCTACCGGGAATCCTTTCATCTTCAGATCATGCATAATGTATGTCACCTGCGGTGCTGCAAGTCCGACCTTCTCCAGTTCCTGATAATGTGCGAACACATTTTTCGGGGTATCGTTATACATCACTTCACCACTGTTCATCACAATCAACCGATCCGCATATCTGGCGATATCCTCCATACTATGGGAAACCAGAATAACCGTCAGATCCGATTCCTTGTGCAGATATGCAATCTGATCCAGAATCTCGTCGCGCCCCTTCGGATCTAATCCCGCAGTCGGCTCGTCCAGTACAAGCACCTTCGGACGCATTGCCAGTACCCCGGCAATTGCAACTCTTCGCTTCTGCCCTCCTGAGAGTTCAAATGGTGATGATTTATAATATTTTTCTTTTAATCCTACAAGCTTCAATGCCTCCAGCGCCCGTGCCTCACACTCTTGCTGTGACAATCCCTGATTCTTCGGTCCAAAACACACATCTGTCAGCACATCTATTTCAAATAACTGATGCTCCGGATATTGAAACACAAGTCCCACCTGGCTTCTGAGTGCCCGCATATCGTACCCATCCTGGTAAATGTTCTCTCCATTATAATAGATGGCTCCGCTTGTTCCTTTGATCAGTCCATTCAGATGCTGGATCAGCGTAGACTTTCCGGAACCTGTATGTCCGATGATCCCCACAAATTCTCCATGTGGAATCTCCAGGCAAATGTCTTTTAACGCATGTTTTTCGTAGGCTGTGCCTTCACTGTATACATAATTCAAATGTTCTATTTTAATTGACATAATGCCTCCACCAGTTCTTCCTTCGTCAAAATTCCATCCGGAATGTCAAGTCCTCGTTTCTTAAGCTCGTCCGCAAGAATCGTCACCTGCGGAACATCTAATCTGTAGTGCTTCAATGTATCGACCTGAGAGAAGATTTCTTTCGGTGTTCCTTCCATCACTACATGCCCGTGATCCATAACATAAATCTTGTCTGCATCGACCACTTCTTCCATATAATGTGTGATCAGTATAACCGTAACTTTCTTCTGCTCTCTTAACTTCTGCACTGTTTTTAAAACTTCTTTTCTCCCCATCGGGTCCAGCATAGCTGTCGGCTCATCAAGAACGATGCATTTCGGCTCCATAGCGATGACCCCGGCAATTGCTACACGCTGCTTCTGTCCACCGGAAAGCTTATTTGGTGAATGATGCCGGTAAGAAATCATTCCAACAGATTTCAAACTGTCTTCTACACGTTTCCAGATTTCGTCGGTTGGTACGCCCAGATTCTCCGGGCCAAATCCAACATCTTCCTCCACGACCGTTCCGATAATCTGATTGTCTGGATTCTGAAAAACCATGCCCGCACTCTGTCTTACATTCCACAGCTCGTTCGGATCTTTTGTGTCACGTCCGTCTACCCACATCGTTCCATCAGTTGGCACAAGAAGCGCATTTATATGTTTTGCAAATGTGGACTTTCCCGAACCGTTATGACCAAGAATTGCAATAAACTGCCCTTCTTTCACATCGATATCCACCTCATCGATTGCCCGGGACTTGCCGATAATATTGCCATCTTCATCCCGTTTGTCATATTCAAATACCAGCTTGTCTGTCTGTATCATATCCATGGGCTTTTTGTGCCTCCTCTAATTTAACTGTTTACTTTTATCTTAAACTCTCTCCGGAGCCGGGTATTCTACTCCCATTGTGTCTACCGTAACTTTTTTCATCTTCTGCTCTTCCAGTGGTCTGTCACTGTAATCGGTTGCTGTCTCAGCAATTTTATTTACAATATCCATTCCTTCTGTAATCTTACCAAATGCAGCGTAAGCTCCGTCCAGATGCGGGGAATTCTTGTGCATAATGAAGAACTGGGAACCTGCTGAATCCGGATGCATTGCTCTTGCCATAGAAAGAACACCCTCTGTGTGTCTTAAATCATTTGCAAAACCATTCTGTGAGAACTCGCCTTTGATCGTGTATCCCGGACCGCCCATGCCTGTTCCATCCGGGCATCCGCCCTGGATCATGAATCCACGAATCACTCTGTGGAAGATGAGTCCGTCATAGAATCCGTTCTGAACCAGTGAAATAAAGTTGTTCACTGTGTTCGGAGCAATTTCCGGATATAATTCTGCTTTCATAATGTCACCGTTTTCCATTTCAAATGTTACGATTGGGTTTGCCATGTTGTATACCTCTTTCTTCTATATTTTTATTTTAATTTTTCTCAGATTGTTGGAAATTACCCGAAAAGCGAATCTAAATTTGCAGTCATTCTGTTCCCGGTAATTTTCGAAAATCCTGAGTAATATTGTAGCGTAGGTTAGGTGTATCGTCAATATTTCCTGGTACTGATATATTCTATTGTTACTTTTTATTCTATATCTGAAAGCTGGATGGTCAAACACGTTGCCTAATTAATTGTAGTGTGGTGTAAGGCGTATGAGGCCTCCTTTTTCTTCGCAGCCGGTGTTCCAGAAGTCTTCAAGTTCGAAGGTGTCGCTTTCCCCATAAGTTGCTGTTTTGATGTACATTTTTCCATCTTTTTCTTCGTATCCGGTGAGCAGGAACCAATGCCAGATATAGTCTTTGTAGGCTTCGTTCTGATGGCGCAAAAGCAGGTACGGTACAGGAATGTCCTGATCTAGTTGTTCTTTAATAAATATAGCTGCTTCCTGCCATGTATGATCACCACAGAATTCTTCCATCCTGATGTAAATATCAGTGTGTTTCGCTTCATTTACATCTTGAATATATCGTCCAAGACCTTCCACGAACCAGCTAAGCTTCCGTACACCGCCAGCACGTGGTTTGAGGTAAGGTTTCATGATTTGGCTGAATGCCTTATAATCTTCTTTTGTAAGGCATTCTATATCGAATGGATAAAGCGGCTTCATCTTTTCATTCTGAAGTCCGAAATAAATGCAACTGTCGCATGCGGTCGCTGCAGCACAGCCACCCATATGCATAACCAGATTCGTGAACCAGTCCTGATTGCCTCCGTAGCACCCTTCTATTGTAAAATAATCCAGTTCTTTTTTCATATTCAGTCACTTCCTAACCCAATTTCTATATATTTTCACTTAATTTCAAAAATGCAAATGCAAAAATTATTTCTTGTATATTATATCCAACTCTGTTACTTCCTACAAGAGCGAGTCTCACAATGTCATCCCTGCCAAAACGCGCAAGAGCAATTCCTTTAACTTCGGATTGACTTCATTTTTCCAGAATGCTATTATTTTCCTAAGATGCCTGGAAAATGATTACCAAACGAATCTTAGCAATACGGCTAAACTACACATTTTCCACCCGGAAATGAACGAACATGGGCAAGGCAATTAATAAGAAAGAAGGAATCACTATGAAATTAGGTTTTATCGGCACTGGAAATATGGCGTCTGCTATTATGGGCGGTATTATAAAGAATCAGATCATCCCTGCAAATGATATTATCGGAGCAGATGTCATGGAAGCTGGACGCGAGCGTGTAAAAGAGCAGTTCAAAATTCAGGTAACTGCTGACAACCATGAAGTTATCAATCGTTCTGATATTGTCATTTTATCTGTAAAGCCGCAGTTCTATGCAGAGGTAATTGCCGAAATCAAAGATGATGTTCGTGAAGATCAGATCATTATCACAATCGCACCAGGCAAAACTTTGGCGTGGTTAAAGGAACAGTTTGGTAAAAATGTAAAAATTGTCCGTACAATGCCAAATACTCCGGCGCTTGTGGGAGCAGGTATGACTGCCGCATGCCCGAATGAATATATGACAAAAGAAGAGATTGCTTATGTCCTCACACTTCTGGAGAGTTTCGGACGCGTTGAGATCATTCCAGAGCGCCTGATGGACACCGTCGTTTCTGTTAGCGGAAGCTCCCCGGCTTATGTATTTATGTTTATCGAAGCTATGGCTGATGCAGCCGTTTCCGGTGGTATGCCAAGAGCTCAGGCTTACCAGTTCGCTGCCCAGGCAGTTCTTGGAAGTGCGAAAATGGTTCTGGAAACCGGAAAGCATCCAGGTGAGTTAAAAGATATGGTATGTTCCCCGGCAGGAACAACTATTGAAGCTGTCCGTGTCCTGGAAGAAAAAGGCTTCCGCAGCTCCGTAATCGAAGCCATGAAAACTTGTGAAGAAATTTCCAAGAGCATGTAAAAAATTTTTTATTTTGCAAAAATGTCTTGATATTATCATAATTTTGCAATATAATTTAATCAAATTTTTATTGTATTATTAATTTTACCCAACCCAAATTTTAAGTGCGAACAGCGCTTAATCAAACATTGTGGTCGCCCGGTTCCTCAATTAACTTGGCAACAACAAAAAGGAGACGCTTCAGATTCTATTATAAATCTGAAGCGTCTCCTTTTTACACAGCTATATCAGATGTGAGATGAGTCATCTATCCCAAAATTCTTATCTACCAGATAACTGTACTCGCGAAATGCTTCTTCCTGCTCAAATCCTTCGCGCAGAGATTCCCGCAATCCTTTGTAATACCAGCCAATCATGTTCTTTTCTTTCATTCGGAAACGATTCCACAACTCTTCTCCCATGACCGGATAATCCCTGTCGATATCACGGATATTAGAAAGCTTGTCTGCCAGACCAATCATACGCACCTCATACGGTGCATATTTTAAATGCTCAATCGTATGACTCTTGCGCTCAAACCATGTTTTTGACTTGTCTTCGCTCTCCTGAGCCACCAGCGCTGCCACACGCTCAGAAAACTCCTGCGCCAGTACTTCCCGTGTAATTCCCTGGCAATCCTCGATTGTATCATGCAAAAGCGCTGCACTGATAATCTCCTCATCAAAAGTCAGTGTTGCGACAATCTCACCCACCTCCAATGGATGAACAATATACGGTCTTTTCGTCCCTTTTCGGAACTGCCCCTCGTGTGCCTTTGTAGCAAATGCAATCGCACGGGCGACCATCTGCCCTTTCTTTTCTAATTCGTTCAAAATTTTATCCCCATATTCGCTGCCAGTCAACTGTCTTATTGATAAGTCCTATATTACAAGCGTGCTTATCAACTATTATTTAAATAATAGCATCTCGTTCTTCAAATATCAATCATTCCAGTATATAATAAATATAAATATGTATTTATAAGATGATGTTGTGGATTTTTGCCTCAACTGTAATGCATAAAAACATTTTTCCTGGAGGTCATTATGTCTGAATATACACAAAAATATGCATTTGTTACCGGCTCTTCCCGTGGCATCGGACGTGCGATTGCCCTTCGACTCGCGGCTGAAGGCTATCATATCTTCCTTAATTGCGCCCGCTCTTTTGACGCACTGGAAGAAGCCAGACAAGAAATTGAAAAGATTGGCACATGTACACTGGTGCCAGGTGACATTGGAAATCCTGATACTGTGCGGAAAATCTTCCATACGATTGCCAAGACCTGTGACCATCTGGATGTACTAGTAAACAATGCCGGGATTTCCCACATCGGGCTTCTCATGGATATGACTGATGAAGACTGGGACAAGGTGCTTTCCAGTAACCTCTCCTCCGTCTTCTACTGCTGCCGCGCTGCCATTCCTCCTATGCTGTCACACGGAAGCGGAAGGATCATCAACATTTCCTCCATGTGGGGCGTAAACGGTGCATCCTGTGAAGCGGCTTACTCTGCTTCCAAAGCCGGTGTCGGCGGGCTCACCCAGGCACTTGCCAAAGAACTGGCAAGAAGTAAAATTCCAGTCAATGCTCTTGCATGTGGTGTCATCGATACCGAAATGAATAAACAATTAGACGAAGCAGAGCGGGCAGAACTTGCGGAAGATATCCCTGCCGGACGCTTCGCCACCCCTGAAGAAGTTGCTGAAATGGTGTGGAAACTAATCTGCGCGCCAGAATATCTCACCGGACAGATCATCACATTTGACGGGGGATACTTATAAAAAAAAGATGCACGACTGCAGAATCTTTTTCTGCGATCATGCATCTTTTTATTGATAAATTCTTATTTATGGTCTCTGCCCCATTCCACCTTCCAGTGTCAGTGTCTCACCACTCATATATTTGAAGTCAGGAGATGCAAGCTGTACACACACTCTTCCGATCTCTTTCTCTGCGTCTGCATAGTGACCTGCCGGCGGCATCTTTACATTTGCCTTAAATGCGTCCGGATAAGCCTGCTCGAATTTCTCAAGCTGTGCAGTCCATGCAAGTGGGCATACGATGTTGACATTGATTCCGTCCGGTCCCCACTCAGTTGCTGCAACTCTTGTAAGTCCACGGATTCCTTCTTTTGCTGCCGCATATGCACACTGACCATAATTACCGAAAAGTCCCGCACCGGAAGCAAAGTTGATAACGCTTCCTTTTGTCTCTTTCAAGTATGGATAGCATGCCTGCATATAATAAAATACTGCATACAATCCTGAATACATTGCCAGATCGAACTGTTCCTGCGTATGATCTGCCAGTGTAACTCCGGATGCAGAAGCCTGTGCATTGTTGATCAGCACATCGATTCGCCCAAATGTATCGATTGCCTGTTTCACAACATTGTCAACAACTGCTTTATTGTCTGCACCTGCAGATACGTCTGCCTGTACCGGAAGTACTTTTATTCCGTACAGTCTCTCTAATTCTTCTTTTGCATCTGTCAGTTTCTGCACATTACGTCCTGTAATAACAAGATTTGCCCCCTCTTTTGCATATGCAGTTGCGATTCCATATCCGATAGATCCACATCTGCCATCACTTAATACCGCGCGTCCCGCTCCTGTGATGATCGCTGTCTTACCTGTTAAAAATCCCATATTTCCTTCTCCTTTCAGTAAGCCTTTTCTTGTATAACGTACCATATCACATTTTTACACTCAATTCAATGTTATTTTACTATTTTTCACAATTTTCTATAAATAATACGATTGATAGTTAAAAAACAAACTTTTTTCATCAAATTGAGTTAATATTATATCAAATATAGATAATTTAACATTTCCTGCTATGTAACTAAAAAAGGTCCACCGGACCTTTTTGTCGTATGCTTGGCAACGAAAAAGGCGCCATACAGCCAATGTCATGAAGTTAACATTAGCCATATAGCGACCTTATACTTACATTTCTTATTATTTACACTTCTATTCTTACATATCTTTTTCTTCGTATTTTTTATATTCATCAAACTGCGCAAGAATTGTCTCGTCCGGTGCTTTTGTAACCATACTGACGATTACGATAAAGCACAGGCTGATAACAAATCCGACTAACAAAGAATAAATACCTGTTGCATTTCCGATTGTCTGTCCATTTACAATTGGAAGATAATCCCAGATCAGCACAGTCGCTGCTCCGGACACCAGTCCTGCCACAGCTCCCGGTAGATTCGTTCTGCGCCAGAAGAGGCTCATAACGACAATCGGACCAAATGCTGCTCCAAGTCCTGCCCATGCATCAGATACCAGGTCCATGATAGAACTGTTCGGATCCCATGCGATGAAAAATGCTACTACAGCTACGCCAAATGTTGTCAGACGTGCTACATTTAATACCTTCTTATCAGAAGCTTCCGGATTCAGAATGTTCTGGTAAATGTCTTTAGATACGGAAGAAGAACATACCAGAAGCTGTGAATCTGCAGTTGACATTACAGCTGCCAGAATTCCACAGATAAATAATCCTGCAATAAATGGAATCGGAATCTTTTCAATGAAAACCTTCTGGATCATCTCAATAAATACTGACTCTGCTGATGGTGCCCCCTCTGTTACTCCGAGAATCTCCGGATAGAGAAAAGCACGTCCGAGCAGTCCGATCGCAATCGTAAATCCAAGGGAAAGTACAACCCACACAATTGCAATTGCCGAAGATTTCTTCAGTTCTTTCTCACTGCGGATTGCCATAAAACGAATCAGGATATGTGGCATACCACAATATCCAAGTCCCCATGCCATATTAGAAATAATCTCTACCGCTGTGATCGGATGATCTCCATTATATGTAAAGCTTAAGTAATTGTCCGGATTCACTCCTGTATTTGCAAGCATGTTATGAAAATCACCACCTACAAATCCCCATGCCAGCACCGGTACTGCAAGAATTGCAATCAACATCAGTAATCCCTGGAAGAAATCTGTAGAACACACTGCAAGAAATCCTCCCATAAATGTGTAGATCAGAATAACTGCTGCACCCAGAAATAAAGCTATATGGTAATCCAATCCAAATACAGTGTTAAAAAGCTTACCTCCGCTTGCCAGCGCGGAAGCTGTATATACCAGAAAGAAAATGACGATAATAACTGAAGAAATACCAAGTAAAATCTTCTTTTCATCGTGATAACGGTTTCCGAAAAATTCCGGAAGCGTCATAGAATTTCCCGCTACAATTGTATATGCACGAAGTGGTCTTGCGATAATAAGCCAGTTAGCAATCGTTCCAAGTCCAAGTCCTACGGCGATCCATGCCTGCCCGGTTCCAAGTGCATATACAGAGCCCGGAAGTCCCATCAGCAACCAGCCGCTCATGTCAGATGCCTGTGCAGACATCGCAGCTACCGGAGCGGAAAGTCCTCGTCCTCCGAGGAAGAAATCGTCTGCCCCCTTCGTCTGTCTCATGCTCCAGATCCCAATTCCGATCATTCCCAAAAGATAGACGCCAAATGCAATTAATATAGATACTGTTGTTGTCATGTTCTCTCTCCTTTTCTATAATCAAAGAACGCTCTCACTTTTGAGAGCATTGTATTAATTATACTAAAAAATGAATATTTGTCAATATATGCTTTCTTGCCCGTTAACGTCACCTGGTAACGACCTGGTAACATTATTCATCTGTTTCATCCGTTATACATGAAACATCAGGTCTTAGTGCTTTGTCTATTTTGCATAATCTTTTTCTCTGTTTTTTATATTTTTTGGTTAATCATAATATTGCGCAGGTGCTATACTACAGTTGTAACAAATAGAACTCATAAAATTATTCAGACTTGGAGGAAAAGATAAATGAATACTTTAAAAGCTGAAAAAAGAACACTTGCCGTAAAGGCAAAAAAATTAAGAAGAGAGGGCTATGTTACCGGTAACGTATTCGGCAAAGAGATGAAAGAGTCCATTCCAGTAAAAATGGATGCTGCCGCAGTTGACCGCCTGCTTAAGACGAGCAATAAAGGAAGCCAGATCATGTTGGATATTGACGGCGAATCCCACAATGTATTGATCAAAGAGGTTGATTATAACCCATTAAAAGGCAGAGTAGATGAGATGGATTTCCAGGCTCTTGTCAAAGATGAAGTTGTACATTCTGTTGCAGAGATTGTTCTTGTAAACCATGACAAACTTGAATCTGGTGTATTGCAGCAACAGTTAGAGGAAGTTTCTTATAAAGCACTTCCATCTGCACTTGTTGACAAAGTTGAGATTGATGTAGCAGAACTCCGTATCGGCGATACGATTAAAGTAAAAGATCTGTCACTTGCACAGGATAAAGATGTCCACTTGGTTACAGATCCTGAGACAACTGTTGTTACTGTAACTGAATCACATATTGCAATTGCTGATGACGAAGACAGTGAAGAGACTGAGTAATCCCAGTATCGGATCATTTTCAAATTGAACATTTTGTATCTGAACAGATATCATAATTGAAATTTGTCAGACACTCATAAAAAATGAAGGCTCCTTAAGTGGGAGGCTTCATTTTTTATAAAGAGGACATAGCATTTTAAATAAACACTATGTCCTCAATTAACATTCTTATTCTATTATTCTTATTCCACTGTTACACTCTTTGCAAGGTTTCTCGGCTTATCTACGTCTAATCCCTTTGCCACGCTCACATAATATCCCATCAACTGTAATGGAATAACTGCAAGTGATGTTGCAAAATGTGGATCTGTCTTTGGAATATAAACAGTGAAATCTGCTGTATCCTCAATATTGTAATGACCAAATGTAGTCAATCCCATAAGGTACGCTCCACGGCTCTTACATTCTACCATATTGCTGACTGTCTTCTCATAGAGATCTGGCTGTGTCAGCACTCCGATTACCAGTGTTCCATCTTCAATCAGAGAAATGGTTCCGTGTTTCAATTCTCCTGCTGCATATGCCTCAGAATGGATATAACTGATTTCTTTCATCTTCAGGCTGCCTTCCAGACTGATTGCATAATCAATTCCTCTTCCTACGAAAAATGCGTCTTTTGCATTAGCCTGCTTTGCTGCGAACCACTGGATTCTCTCTTTATCTGCAATAATCTTACTGATCTTATCCGGAATTGTCTGCAGCTCTTCAATATATCCTGTATACTGTTCTTCCGTAATCTGTCCACGAACCTTTGCAAACTGAATTGCAAGTGCATAAGTTGCGATCAGCTGTGTGCTGTAAGCTTTTGTTGTAGCTACAGAAATCTCCGGTCCTGCCAGTGTATAGAATACGTTGTCTGCTTCTCTTGCGATAGAAGATCCGATCACATTTACAATACCAAGTGTCTTAATTCCCATCTCCTTAGATTCGCGGAGTGCTGCAAGGCTGTCTGCAGTCTCTCCGGACTGGCTGATGATAATGACCAGACCTTTTGGATCTAAGATTGGATTACGATAACGGAATTCGCTTGCCAGTTCCACACGTACCGGAATTCTTGCCAGGTCTTCGATGACATACTGTGCTGCCATACCTACATGATAAGCAGATCCGCATGCTACGATATAAATCTGGCTGATCTCTTTCATCTCCTCTTCGGATAATCCTACTTCCGATAAATCAATCGCTCCATTTTTCAGGACAGAATTCAAAGTGTCAGAAACTGCTTTTGGCTGCTCATGGATCTCTTTCATCATGAAATGCTCAAATCCAGCCTTTTCAGCTGCTTCTGCATCCCACTCGACCGTCTTCAACTCTTTCTGAATCTCGTCTCCGTCCAGATTATAAAATGTAATCTCTCCTTTTCTTACGCGGGCCATCTCAAGATTTCCGATGTAATACACATTTCTTGTATATTTCAGAATAGCCGGAACATCAGATGCGATGTAAGAATTCTCACCATCTACACCAAGTATCATCGGGCTGTCTTTTCTTGCCACATAAATCTCTCCCGGATAATCCTTAAACATCATTGCCAGTGCATAAGAACCACGAATACGGATCAATGCATGATTGATTGCATCAACCGGTGTACCAAGATATTTCTTATAATAATAGTCAACTAATTTTACAGCAACTTCTGTATCTGTTGCTGAGTAAAAAGAATAACCTTTACGGATCAGCTTATCTTTCAGTTCCTGATAGTTCTCTATAATACCATTGTGAACTGCTACAACATTGCCATCATCACTGACGTGCGGATGTGCATTTGTCTCAGATGGCTCTCCATGAGTCGCCCATCTTGTATGTCCGATACCACATGTTCCAGGTACGGATTCTCCGCCATTCGTCTTCTCAGACAGAACTTTCAGACGGCCTTTTGCTTTAATTACTTCTGTCTCTTTCTCCCCATCTCTTACTGCGATTCCTGCCGAATCATATCCTCGGTACTCCAGCTTAGAAAGACCATCCAACAGAATTGGTGCTGCCTGCATATCACCTGTAAATCCTACAATCCCACACATACTATAACTCCTTTCACTGTGTCTCTTGTATATGTACACTTCAAGACTCCCTTGTGAGCCCCGATACGAAATCCGGTATCTAAAAAAGCTTTTTTGCAACCGGATTTCTCTTATTTGTCATTATATAGTCAATTCTACAATCCGTGTAAGTATACCATAGAAGCTGCGCTGGCGCAAGAGATGAAGCTGATTCAAATCTATCTTTGTAATTGAGACTCAATTGTAATTGAATTTGCTTTGCCAGAGTGTATATAATATGATGACTGTCGATGAGATCGAGACATTTTTATATTAACATCTCCTGCTCGATTTCCATCTTATTTTCCAATATACACTGTTTCAGTACTTCTAATTTACCGGCATTCAATGCTTCTAACTTTTTCTGCTTTTTGCTGCATAGCTTAATTCCTTTTTCCTTTTCCAACGCTGCCTTATAAGAGGGAACGTCCATCTTCCATGGAATCAGATTTGGAAAAATATTCTTTTCATTATACAAAAAAATCTGTATTCCACCGTAATCCATATCTCCCCAATGATAACACTGGATTTCTTCCGGTGCTGTCTTCATTAACATTTGCAAAAAGCGAACTTCCTTTGGCGAAAAGTAGCCATGACAAAAGATATATAAAACTTTTGGATCATATTCCATGCTTTCATAATTCGCTTTATTCTCAATCACAATGATTTTTTCAACACTATTTCGTAAGTTTGGTACGGCATGCTCTAATGTCTGTGCATTAAGTACCGTTCCATAATAATTCAAGGAAGTGTCGATTTTCTTCTCTATCGCTGTGCCATTTCGATCTGTCATGCAATACTCCACGGCACCTTTCCATTCTAATGTCTGAGAATAACTTAATATTCCATGTGCTGCCAGTATCTCATCATCTGACATGCCTTCTTCATATTGCGGAGAGTATTTCAAAGCTTCGATAACTGCACCTTGATAAATGCGTTCGAAAACTTTAGATGGCGTGATATCATTTTTCTTTTCAAATACTTTGGAGCTGAACACGCGCTTCCATTCCGGTTCTTTCAGATCAGCTAACGCTTTCAGACACTTAAGGAATTCTTCGTCCTCCGCTTTGGATAACTCTTTCGTATTCCCTTTATTCAACTGTTCCAGCACATGATTACAATAAGCGAACAGACAGCTTCCGGATACATCCTCCTGCAGTTTGCACACTCTTGTTATTGCCTGTAACTGACGTTCTCTAGGATCAATGACCCCAATTAAGTCACATAATCCAGGAATTACTTCTACCCGATAATCAATCCTCGTAATATCCGTATTCATTTCTCTCCAGTCAAAATGCAGATATTCTTCTCCGCCTAATGCTGGAATTCTTTCTAAAACTTTTGCCTGTCTGACCAGTTCATCTCTGCCACCCACTATTTTCAAAAGATCCCCATCCACCTTTGGGTGCTTCATTCCTAAGAGATTTCCTATGCGATAGTCCTTTGTATTTGTCTTATCGATCAACCATTTTGCCAACGGCAGATTCTTTTCATTATATTCCATATTTTATTCTTCGCTTTTCATCATAACCTTACATTTCTTTTTATAACATGCGATTCCATAACTACTTGCTGAATGAGATTTATTTCATTTTGCATTTCTGGCTACCAATTTTATTGTACCATTTTATCAACCGCTTCTTCTATTTCTATTGTCTTTTCAATATACAAAAAGAGACCGAATTTTTTCAATTTCTGCCTCTTTTCTCTTGCTCTACTATTATTTTATCCCTGCACTCAATCTCTAATCTCTCTTAAAGATATCTCGTGTGTATACTTTTTCTTTTACATCGTCCAGACTACTATCATATCTGTTGGCGACAATTGCCTGGCTTTGTTTCTTAAATTCTTCCAGATCATTGACTACTTTGCTTCCGAAGAATGTTGTACCATTTTCCAGTGTTGGCTCGTAGATAATTACCGTTGCTCCTTTTGCTTTGATACGCTTCATAACTCCCTGAATAGATGACTGACGGAAGTTATCGGAATTAGATTTCATTGTAAGACGGTAAACGCCTACGACTACTTCTTTTTCTTTACTTGCATCGTAATCATCATTAGCCTCATAAGCACCTGTCATCTCTAACACATGTTCTGCAATGTAATCTTTTCTTGTTCGGTTAGATTCTACGATTGCAGTCATCATGTTCTGTGGGACATCCTCATAATTTGCCAAAAGCTGCTTTGTATCTTTCGGCAGACAATAACCACCATAGCCGAAAGACGGGTTGTTATAATGACTTCCGATTCGTGGATCCAGACATACACCATCAATAATCTGCTTCGTATCCAGCCCTTTCATCTCTGCATAAGTATCCAGCTCATTAAAGTAAGATACACGCAGTGCCAGATATGTATTGGCAAACAACTTCACGGCCTCTGCCTCAGTGAATCCCATAATCAGAGTATCAATGTCTTCTTTTATTGCACCTTCCTGTAATAATCCGGCAAATGTATTCGCTGCTTTGACAAGTCTTGCATTCTCCACATCTGTTCCAACAATGATACGTGATGGATACAGATTATCATAGAGCGCCTTAGACTCTCTTAAGAACTCTGGGCTGAAAATGATATTATCGCAATGAAATTTTTCTCGAATGCTTGCCGTATAGCCTACCGGGATTGTAGATTTGATCACCATAATCGCATCCGGATTATACTCAATAACTAATTTAATAACAGCTTCTACCGCTGATGTATCAAAGAAATTCTTTTTAGAATCGTAATTTGTCGGTGCTGCGATTACAACAAATTCTGCGTCTTTATATGCTAATTTCGCATCTAATGTCGCTGTCAGATTTAAATCTTTCTCTGCCAGATATTTTTCAATATAATCATCTTGAATCGGTGACTTCTTCTGATTGATCAATTCCACCTTTTCCGGGATAATATCTACTGCCCATACCTCATTGTGCTGTGCCAATAATGTCGCAATTGATAATCCTACATATCCTGTTCCTGCTACTGCAATCTTCATGACTTTTATTTCTCCTTTTACATACCTTTCATATTTTTCTCAGGTAATATGTACCTATGCCTGGTTCTTCATAATCTCCTGCACCGCATCATAGCTGGCACGGTCTCCAATATCATGTCTTTTTCCACTCATCGTCCATGCATAGACATCTGTCTGATGGCTGAGCCATGCTGCGAAACTTCCCGGTGCATCTGTACTGCAACCAGCTTTAATTGCCTCATCGATCCGTGCCACATCTTCTTCTCGATAACAATAAAATGGCGGCACTGCCAAATTCCCCTTCGGCACCTCTGGTTTTTCTTCATAAGAAATGATTTTGTCTTCTGCATCTTTTACAATAATTGCCGTCTTCTGCTGCCGCTTCAAATCATTTTCCTCATGACACATCACACACGGTGCCTGCTTTTTCTGGCTAAACTGAATGAACTCACGGAACGAGAAATCCAAAAGATTATCTCCTGCAATTACAAGAAAACTCTCTCCACTTCTCCCTTTTATAGCCTCCAGCGCAACCTGGATATCCTTCACTGCCCCAAGTCTGTGCTCATTATCCGTAGAACCATCATCCACAAGAATTACCGGCTTTTTATAATTTAAAGTCTCTTTCCAACCTTCAAAATATCCAATAAATTTGTGATTACTTACAATCACATATCCCGTAATCTCTTCCTGCTCTTCCAAGTCATCTAAAAGCCAGTTCAAAATCGGCTTCTCATTCACCGGAAGCAGCGGCTTCGGAAAATTCTCTGTCAACGGGTACAATCTCGTAGCATACCCAGCTGCTAAAACAATTGCTATCATAATAATACTCAACCTCTTTTTAAGAAAATCTTAAGAGGGTCTGACCCCCTATTTATAAAATTCCGCATACCACTGTGCAAATTTTCTTAAGCCTTCTCGCAGGCTTGTCTGTGGTTTAAATCCAAAGTCTTCTTCTAATGCTGTGGTATCTGCGTATGTTACCGGCACATCTCCCGGCTGCATTGGTACTAATTTTTTGTGCGCGTCAAAATCATAATCTTCCGGAAGTACGCCTGCGCTGATCAGTTCCTGTTGTAAAATGTCTACGAATTCCAGTAAGTTTTCCGGATGACTGTTTCCGATATTGTAAACTGCATAAGGTGGAATCGGTAACCCGTCCTCGCCATTTTTCTTCTCCGGAGCTGCCTGCATTACGCGCTTTACTCCCTCTACAATATCATCTACATATGTAAAATCGCGCTTGCAATTTCCATAATTAAAAATCTGAATCGTATCTCCGGCGCGAAGTTTATTTGTAAATCCGAAATATGCCATATCCGGTCTTCCTGCCGGTCCGTAAACTGTAAAGAACCGAAGCCCTGTCGACGGGATGTTATATAGCTTGCTATATGCATGTGCCATCAACTCATTGGATTTCTTTGTAGCTGCATATAAAGAAACCGGGTTGTCTACTTTGTCTTCTGTCGCATATGGCACCTTTTTGTTGCTTCCATATACAGAGGAGGATGAAGCATAAACCAAATGCTCCACTCCATTAGCTCCGTCATCATAAGAATGACGGCAAGCCTCCAAAATGTTATAAAATCCTATCAGATTGGACTCAATATATACATCTGGATTTGTAATTGAGTAGCGTACCCCTGCCTGAGCTGCAAGATTTACAACAACTGCCGGCTTATCCTCTGCAAATATCCGACCGATCAGCGCTTTGTCTGCAATAGATCCTTTGATAAATTTCCAAGTAGAACTTTCCTGCTTTCCTACCAGTTCTTCTATCTGGTTCAGACGATACTCTTTAATAGACACATCATAGTAATCATTCATATTATCGATTCCTACAATATGTACCGGATGTACCTCCCGCAAAAGCTCCATAACAAGATTCGATCCAATAAATCCAGCAGCACCGGTTACTAAAATCACTTTATTCTCTAATGACACATTTTTTTCTTTCATGATGTTACCTTTCCCACACATTATGTGCAATTTTTGTCACTGTTCCATTATAGTACATATATAATATTTTTTCTATATCAAGAAGTTTCTTTTCTCTTTTTCTTAACTGTTTGACAGATTCTGTCACATATAATAAGGCAGGTGATACAACTTCCTGCCTCGCTCAATATTCTATCCTTCGCTTCTTTAATTGCGTATATATCTCTACTAAAGTCTCACTCCATCGGCACTCTCACATACATATGCAGAATATCTTCCTTCTAACTCTGGAAATGCTTTCAAATATTCTTCTGTGACTTTCGCCTTAATGTCTTCTACCTTTTCCGGATCAACAAGAGCCATACAACACCCTTTGAATCCTGCCCCTGAGAAACGTCCACCGTAAATGCCATCTGTATTCCGCATGATTTCATATAATTTCTTCAGTTCATCACAGCCACATTCATAACTGTATATAGAAGACTTTCCACTTTCAAATACAAGCTGTCCATAACCTTCCAAATCACCTTTTCGCCACAACTCGGCTCCTTTTTCTGCCCGTGCAAATTCGCTGTAGTAATGTTCCGCACGTCTGCGCCATAGCTGTGGCAAATGATCCTTATAAGCCTCGAATACTTCATACGGCACATCACGTAATCTTGTATCTGCAAATGTTCCATAATCCATGCCAGCATATCCCATCAACGCATACGCTGCCGCCTTACATTCATCCTGACGCAGGTTATATTTTGAATTCTTCAGCGAACGCTCCAGACCAGAAAAGAAAATCGCAATCTTATACGGCTTCATACTCTGACTGGTCGGGATCAACTCATAGCTGTCATCCTTCGTATCCAGATACAGAAGATGATTCTTTTTAGAAAGCACTTCACAGCTCTGATCCAGCTTACCGCAAGACACTCCTACATACTGATTCTCCGCTGCCTTTGCAGTTAATATAAGTTCCATCGGCTCCAGATGAATATCATTCACCTTACATAATGCTGACAAAAAGCAGATAATAACTGACGCTGAGGAAGACAGTCCACCAATCGGAAGACTCCCTTCAATCACACCAGACAATCCTATCTTCAACCGATACTTTTCTCCTAACATCTTAGCTGCACCACGAAGATGATCCGCCCAATCTCCCTGCTTCTCCTCCGGCACTGCATTTACAAAAAACTGCGCACGCTTCGGAAAATTCAAAGACTGTAATTCAATGATACCATTCTGCTTCGGATGGTAAGCCATATGTATTCCTTTATCAATCGCAAGACCATTGATCTTACCGTACTGGTGATCGATATGCGCTCCTAATGGGCTTATTCGATAAGGGCAAAATGCCACATCAAACGGCTCCTGATGGTATAATGCCTCATATACTTCTACACACTTCAACTTCATAACTTTATCCTACCTTTAATTCATCAAATCTTTGCATGGTGTAGAGTTTACACCATGCAATATGTACCTTAATCTAAATTTAATGGGGTCTGACCCCGTCAGTCACCCTTACAATGTTATTGATTTTCTTGCTACTTTTCCTGCAGATATTTCTATTCCAAACGCTCCATAAAATATTTTATCATCAATATATCGCAATTCATTCTCAACTTTTTCATATGATATTTGAAAATTATCATAATCTGTTTCTACCGCAGGATTGCCCATCACTAATTTACTTCTTACATAATACGCTCTTTGTTCTAAAACTTCACTCTGTTTTTGAAATTGTAAATAGTATGATAATAGTATCCCTAACAAACACATAGCTAATAGTATACTTGTTCTTAAATATTCTTTAATATGTGTTCTACAAATAAAAAACTTTATAATACATAATAATGAGCAAAATTTGCATACGCTCCCAATTAAAAGTATTCCGCTATAATCATAATATTTTGCATACGAGCATTCTTCACCCCAAATATTTATTTTTGTATTTAAATTCTCTATGTTGTATTCTGGAAAATATGTCCATATTTCTGCTATTGTATACTTGGGTACCGAATACAATAGGTTATTTGGTGACGTATAAAAATAGCTTACCGGATATAATGTATCTATTATGCCAATTAATTGATATAATATGTAACTTATCACTAATACTAATGGAATAATTATAACTGGCTTTTGTAATTTGACTATTATATTTTCCATTTCTTTCGATATAGGTAATAAAATTACCTTCTTCTCTTTATTTACTCTTATGTATTTATGTTTATAATATTTATTCGAAATTTTAACAAATCCATATTTTCTATATAGCTCATAAAGAAAATTTTTACCATAAAGAATAGTTATAAACACAAAAATCACAATACTACTAATCACTGGCATTAAAAAAGCATCCCAAATTTGTCTAAAATTCGAAAGTTCTTGAATCACTTCCAATTCCCCCTTATACATTTAGATAATCTTTTATCTTTTGAAAAAAAGCTCTCACACAATGATTGTTGAAATAGTATTAATCTATTCCCTGTTTCCCCACAATACAGCCGTATTCGATAAATCAATTTTTAAGCTCTGTTACAAAATAAGGCAGAAAATTTTTATATCCTGCCTCAATCTTCTCCCCATATATAACGCTCCAAAAAAAGTAAGCACTTAAATTTTAGACATGGATAGTCGCTACCCCCCTTCAAGGGGTGGCTCGGCTCGCTGGGTATAACCCCTTGACACCGGACAGCGTCTCAAAGCAGTACCGACTATGATGCGTTTACTGACAGTATTGTAATTAAAACTATTATATGCGAAATGAATAATTTTAGATATATAAATAGTAACCCAATAATAAGAGCATTTAGATGAACTAGGGTCTAACTTTGGTTTTTGCAGATATAAGACTAGAGCGTTTGTCAAATGCTTTATTTATATACAATTCAGGATTTTCTACAAAATCATTCCATTTTACCAATACGCAAAATCTATCTTCTTCACTCCATGAGCAACCATCTTTAGGTATATAGTAATTATAGCTGAATTCTTTTACAACTGTTGAGTCATTGATACATACAATGTTATGACTTTTTCCGCAGACAGAGCAAACTTCAGAACCTTTAAAAATTTTATCATACATGTTGGGTAAAACTATACCCAATATACCGTTTTTTGTGTTGTTTTCACCATTATATAAAGAAGCTTGAAGTTCTCGTTTGATATAGGCTTGATTTTCATATAATAAATTTTCAGCACTATATTCTCCGATTAAATGAATAGTAACCGTTGAATCTGACAAATAATCTTCTCTAATTTTCCTCATTATATAATCTTCATCAGTAGAGTTAATAGGGGTGTTTAAAGATTTATCAATCATATCTATTTTTAAATCTTCTTGTATATATCTTTTATACTTTTTATCTTCAGTTTTAAATGAAATGAAGCATTTATGTGACATATTAAATTTCTCCTATTTTTATTCACTTGGTAAACAAGATTTAATTAGATCTAAATTTTCAAAATATGTTTCTTTTTCCCAATTAGCAGATAAGTGAGTCAAAAAAAGTTTTTCGTATTTTTTATGATTTTCATTATCCCCAATAACATAGTAGCTGGTAGATAGTGTGGCATACATCCAGTAGTCAATTTCGCTCTTTTTAATTTCGGTTAAAAGTAAGTCAATAATTTCAGAATAAATTTTCTTGCTACTAAATTGTAAATAAATGGTTTCTTCTGCTGAAATGCCTTCTTTTTTTGTTTTAAAGAGAAGACAATTGGCATAGTTTTCACCAGTATAGTAATCATTACGGATTGTATATCCACGTTGATACATTTTTATTGCTTCTTCTAAGTAATCAAAATTATTATTTACTTTATATAATCTTTTGTAAATAGCCCCTGTTATTCCTAATGTTTCCAAATCTAATGAAGTATTAGGTGCTAATGTCATAATTACTTCAAGAGCTTTTTGCAAAGCTATCGTTTCATTAGGTTTTTTTGCTTTGTAAATAGCAAAAGCCAGTTGTTGAGTTACATAGTCATTATTTGGAATTGCATCGTGCAATTTGTTCCATATTTCTACAGAATCTTCAAAATTGTTTTGTTTTTTTAGTGAGTTAGCTTGCTCGATATAATTAAATATCGTTTGTTCCTTATGGAGAGCTTTTTCTAATATTTTTTCGTAATCACTATCATCTAAAGATGGCGGGGTTACGTTGGGTAAGTAGGTATAAAAAGGGCTGTCAGTTTTATTTTCTTGTGAAGCACGAACAAATTCTTTTAATAACTTTCTAATATTAGCAGCTTCATCTTCATCTAAATATTCCCCATAATCATCATATGTTAGAATTCGATTATGACTTAAATCAAAAGGAATAGAACCTTTATCACTTTTTTGCATCATTATAATAGTAGAAAAAGGCTTTAATGCATGACGAATTCCTAATTCATAAAGAGCATTTTCATTTGATGTAGTAATGTCAGCAATAACCAAATCTGATTTAATTAGCAAAGAATACATACTAATATCTATGATTTCAGAACCACTAATTTCATCAGCTCTAATTAATTGGTAATCTTTAAAATCACTATCAAATAATCGTTTGATTACTTGTTTATAGATTAAGTCTAAGTCAATTTCTTTAGAATTACGATAATCCATTTTTTTTCCAAATCCCATTACAACAAAGCACGTTTTTTTCATAAAATCATCTCCCTATAAAGCATAGTTTCGAACAGCTGAAACCAAACTAGATGAATTCCAACCAACTAGAACGGTGGCATTTTGTTGAATTTTTTCTGGTATTCGTTGATTTCCCCAAGGTTTAATGCCAATGATAGGCTTCTTCATTCTTAATGCTTCGTCTATTTCATAGTTAATCCATTCACTGTAGAGTGTATACATTCCTGCAACTACAATTACTGCATTACATCCTCGAATTTGTTGAGATAGTTCTTCTCTAAGTTGTTGATTTGTTTTTGTGTTCAATGGTCTATCTGCAGAAACAGAGTGGTTAGACCATTTGAAATATGATGTGTTATTTAGCCATGTTACAATAGTAGAATATTGGCTCTCGTAATGCCAAGAGTGACTAATCAATAAGCGATAATTTTTTAAATATGGCATACAATATCTCCTTTCTATGATATACTATTTATTTTACATCAAATAGAATTCATTATAAAGATAAATTATAAAGATATTGAGGCCTTAATTAAGAAAACTTGAATGTACTTCATTGCATTATAATTGCATTTTTTCATGTTTTTATATTGTTTTATAGTTTTATATATTGCCTTAAAATGGTTTAAAATCAACGATTTTTGCTAATACTCCGTACTGTCTGTCTGGAGTTTGAATAATATCCATATCCCTAGAAGTCACTGTTCAACAGCGGGCTGTTTGACACGATGCCTGACAGCATGCAGTAGTATATGCAGTTTTGTAGCAACTCCGTGTATATTCCGTTCCGAGGGAACCACTTGCACGGTCAAACTGATCCAGTCCCACGGAGGATCAGAGCTACTCTCACGGAGACTGAGCCAGTGCTATTTGATGCTAATTATCATGGTATTCAATGCCTTCGATACTTGCACTTGGTGTAGAAAAAGTTGCATTTTTGATGTATCTGACCAGTTTGTTAGCCTAGCGTCTATCCCATTCCGCATCAGTAAGAAGCGATCCTCAAATCCTAGTGGAACATATGTGGCAGGATCCTCCGTTTGGTGTTGGAGCTCATTAGCCATTGCTGTAAGCTTCATTGCTTTTAGGAGTTCAAACGTGCTCTGGTTAATCATGAGCAATCACCTTCTTTCGCAAAGTAAGCAGCACCTCGCGTAATACCTTGTCCTTTAGGAACTGCTGTATTATCGGAACTTGTTGCCCTGACCGTATACTGTCCGTTTTTTATATCGAACCTCCTATATGAATAGTCACACGTATCGTGTGCCGACTTCATTATAGGATAAATTTATATGAATGGCTCACCTTCCGTGACGGTGGCTCTATTCATCTGTAATGGTGGCTCTGAAGTAAATCCTCAATAATCAGTACCTGTTCATCTTACCACATTTCTGAGATACTCGCTCTAACAATATTTTCAACTCGACTTCGTGCAATTCGCTCGATTTTCGCGATTCGTGTTACTTTATCCAGGAGGATTATCTCATGAATGCAAAACAAAAGCTTCATCAGGTCCATCTTCAGGAATGGGCCATCAGATTTGCAGTTCAGAAAGCCAGCGGTCTTACTGTCCGGCAATGGTGTGAACAGAATAGTCTTTCATTTCACACCTATAACTACTGGAAACATCTTCTCAAGGAAGAAGTTGTTGACCAATCCCTGCCAGATATTGTTCCACTCTCACTTCCTGTTTTCTCAGGCTCTGACTCTTCGTCAGGAACAACCGCACCTGCATTTCCTTCCATTCGTGCAATTCGCTCGATTCGCTCAAATAACTCTAATGTAAAAATGTTGATAAATGGTGTTTCTATCGAAATAGATACAGCGGTTTCCGAAGAGTTCCTCGGTAAACTTATCAAGACGTTGTGCCATGCTTAAAGATGCTGATCACAGTTACTTTGCCGGTGTCTACATCGTCTGTGGTTTATCCTCATCTTATTTTTATCCTCAGCTTTTGTTTCTGTAATATATAATTTCAAATTTTATTGTAAAAAGCTGAGGATAAAAATAAACTGCCGACTCATAATAGAACCATAGGAGGTGGTCTATTATGACGATATATGATGAAGCAGTTACAAAAATGAGCAAGCTGCTAAAAGAGAGAAAGATCTGTTGGTATAGTCGTAAAGCTCATGAACAATGTTATGCTGAACTTAAGGAACATTTAGAGTCTGTCAACAAAGACTATTCTTATTCCGAGGCAAGGAAGTGGTTAAAGGAAGTGCTCAAGTGCCAGGAATCATCTGCTGGTTTTTGGGCAAAATGGAACTATATTGATCAGTTAGAAGAATTGATACATACGGGAACCGTATTGAAGGATCATCTGAAACTGACAAAATCAAACTATCAAAAGCTTTCAGTGAATTAAAGATCAGAATTAGACAGATACCTGAAAGTTTGTGATAAAAAATATACTCAAAAGACAAAAGACCTGATCACAATACGTTGTTCTAGATTTCTTCTTTTTTTACAGTCACAAAAAGAGCCTGTGAAAAAATCTCTGTAAAATAAACAACATTAAGGTCTTCTATGATAAAATATAAAAATCATAGGAGGCCTTTTATTATGGCAAACAGAAAAAAAGAAGTTTACAAACCAAAACCAATGACAGAAGGAAAGAGAAATCTCATTCAGGGATTGTTTCAAGAGTATGATATTCAGTCTGCTGATGACATTCAGGAGGCATTAAAAGACCTGTTATCTGGAACACTCCAAGATATGCTTGAAAAAGAAATGGATGATCATCTCGGCTATGACCGTTATGAAAGATCTGGTGAGCCTAACTACCGCAATGGCACAAAATCTAAGACCGTCCGTAGTAAATATGGGGAATTTCAAGTTGATGTGCCACAAGATCGCCAAAGTTCATTTGAACCACAGGTACTTCCAAAACGCCAGAAAGATATCTCTTCGATTGATGATAAGATTATTGCTCTGTATGCGAAAGGAATGACCACACGACAGATTTCAGAAATGATAGAGGATATTTATGGTTTTGAAGTAAGTGAGGGAATGGTATCTGATATCACAGACAAGATCCTTCCAAGAATAGAAGAATGGCAAAATCGTCCATTATCATCGGTATATCCAATCGTTTTCATAGATGCTGTACATTTTTCTGTGCGTGATGACGGCGTGATCAGAAAACTGGCCGCATATGTTGTCCTTGGAATTAATGAAGATGGAATGAAGGAAGTATTAAGCATTGTTGTAGGTGAAAATGAAAGCAGCAAGTATTGGCTGTCAGTGCTGAATAGTTTGAAAAACAGGGGCGTTCAGGACATTCTTATTCTTTGTTCTGATGGACTGACCGGAATCAAAGATGCAATCTCTGCTGCATTTCCCAAAACGGAACAACAGCGCTGCATTGTTCATATGGTGAGAAATACCCTTAAATATGTTGCAAACAAGGATATGAAAGCCTTTGCCAAAGACTTAAAAACGATCTACACAGCTGCAAACGAGGAATCTGCCAGAAAACAGCTGGAGGCAGTAACCAGGAAATGGTCAGGACAATATCCAAGTGCTATGAATCGATGGAATGATAACTGGGATGCAATCTCCCCAATTTTCAAATTTTCCAAAGAGGTACGTACTGCGTTTTATACCACAAATGCCATTGAATCACTGAATTCGTGCTATCGTAGATTGAACAAGCAGAGAAGCGTATTCCCAAGCTCACAGGCACTGATGAAGGCACTATACTTAGGAACTTTTGAGATAGCAAAAAAGTGGACAATGCCAATCCGGAATTGGGGCAAAGTACGTGGTGAACTGGAAATCATGTACCCGGATCGGCTAATATAGCAATAAAAGTTGGACGGTCAAGAGTAAATATACGCCCAGATTTCTCTGGGCGTTCTTGACATACCAATTTAAATTTGCTATTAAATAAACAACGGCTTAACCACAGAAATCTGCTGTTAAGCCGCATCAATTATCATAGAAGATTTAAATTTACAGAAAAAATTTCACACCGTCCACAAAAAATAGATTCTATTCATGAAATTTCATGTGAAATATTGTGTGATTTTTTTGAATATGAAATGCCTGTAAAACCAAAAGTCTCTCCTTCAGCATTCTCTCTAATTTCTTTCTCTATCTCATCAATAGCAACTAATATATACTTTCTCCAACGTTGTATTTTATCTAATTTTTCCGATGCTAATATCATCAAAAATACTAATACCGCCAAAAAAACTTGTATTTCTACTACAACAAGTACTGTATTTCCCATTTCTTTTTCCATATTTAGTACCAAACTACTAGTCGCTATAAAACACATCAGTATGCTTATCTGATTATTTTTAAATATATTGCCATTATCATACTCTTCTGCTTCCACTTTTATCTTATCAATAAATCTAAATCATTTTTTACATATGATCTTAAAAATGCTCTTGAGCATACTATAGGATTACAATAGCACTCTTTTTTACATTGGTTCAAATTATTACAAATTAATTGAAAATCATTTTTTATTCTCACTGTAATCTTTCCCTATATCCCCCTCTTCACCAACATCTTAAAAATGTTTTTTCACTGCCCATATCCTAACTTAATCTATCAATCTTAATGGAGTCTGACCCATTCAGTCTCCTCTGGTTAATCAGTTCCACCTTCTCAGGAACAATATCATGACCTTAAGCTTTTCTTAATGGGGTCTGACCCATTCAGTCTACGTCATCATATAATTTTCTTTGCATTCAGTTCATATGTACTTGGCGATAAAACCATCTGATAAATATCAATACTATTCTTTTTTCCAAATTGTATTATCTCTTCTTTAAAATTCTCAGAGATTTTCGCACCTAAATAAAATGCCTTTATATTCTCTTTCAAATCCAAGACATATTTTCCATTTGGATATTTTAATTTTTGCGGCATTACTTTATTAAAATTAGCTGTCACAATTCTCCATTCTTTCTCATATGCCCAAACATTGGATTTACGACAAGTCGTCTTATAAATCCATTCTGTATTTTCACTTAACATATCTGCTTTAGAAACAGCATATCTATCCTTTGTATAAGTTACTGGATATAAATGTTTATAAAACATATCACTTTCTTTAAAATCATATTCTATGCAAAATCCAGTATGATTCCGAGCATAATGGCTCCACATAAGCATAGAATCATACACCTCAGATAAACAAACGACTCTTACTGCATCCTTAATTATACTCATACAATCATTTAATCCATTCTGCAAAATATTCATCCAAGAGTCAGATAAACTTCCTCCATGCGCTTGCAAAACTATTTGCATCGCCCTTTCAATATTATCCGAATAAAGAATTCTATTTTTTTCTTCCTGTTTAAGTGAAAATTTTCTTTCCAAAAGATGTATATAAGTTTCTCTATCAAGTACACTTTCCAATGCATCTGACTGAAAGCAAAATTCGCAATCATAGGGGTCATTGAAATAAAGTGGCGAGGATGGATATACCAATCCTTCAAAAGCTTCAAACTTCCATTTTTCAATGTCAATTACCCTTTGATGAATATAGCTATAATCATTCAGTTTTTCCGTATTAAATGACCTGTACCTGAATAGCGTTCTCATACATATCCTCTTCCTTTTTATCTTCTTAACTTTTTCTTAATGGAGTCTGGCCCTTCAGTCATACATATCATATTACTAAGCATCTTCCACTTTTTCACAGTATACGTTGCACCCATATTCCCTTCCTTTCCTAGTCCACCATATACTGTGATGTTTCAGATAATCCCATATAATAAGACACATGACGCGACAAAAACTGACGCGAAATTGCAAAATAAATCAAAAATCCAATGGTTTCGCGCTGTCATCTGCGATAATTACAACACCATATTCAGAAAAATTTCTTTTTCTGAATATTCATTATCTATACATAAAAGTTCATCATCAACATTTATCATTCAATGCCACCTTCAATGACGCTTCCCCTTCTCTTCAAATTCTATACTCACACAAATTCTTTCTGAATAAAACATAGCTAGCGAAACCCTCCGGAATAATATCATGACCTTAAGATTTTTTTAATGGGGTCTGACCCCTTCAGTACTAATCTCTCTCAAAAATATCTCTCGTATATACTTTTCCTTTCACATCATCAAGACAGCTATCATATCTATTCGCAATAATCGCCTGACTCTGTTTTTTGAATTTCTCCAAATCATTGACTACCTTGCTTCCGAAAAATGTTGTGCCTTCTTCCAGTGTTGGCTCGTAAATGATTACGGTCGCGCCTTTTGCCTTGATGCGTTTCATGACTCCCTGAATGGAGGACTGGCGGAAATTATCGGAATTGGATTTCATGGTCAATCTGTAAACACCAACAATAACTTCCTTCTCTTTGCTTGCATCGTAATCATCATTTTTTCCGTAAGCTCCGGTCATCTCCAGCACATGTTCTGCAATGTAGTCTTTTCTGGTACGGTTAGACTCAACGATTGCTGTCATCATATTCTATGGCACATCTTCATAATTTGCCAAAAGCTGTTTTGTATCTTTTGGCAGACAGTACCCGCCATACCCGAAGGATGGGTTATTATAATGACTACCAATACGTGGATCCAGACATACGCCATCGTTAATCTGCTTGGTATCCAGACCTTTCATCTCAGCATAAGTGTCCAGCTCATTGAAGTATGATACACGCAGTGCCAGATATATATTGGCAAATAACTTTACAGCCTCTGCCTGTGGCAAACAATTCCACTCCATTTCTTAATCGTGTTTAATTGCTTGTATTAAATCTCGTGTCACATTTTTGTTTAACACAATAAATGCAAACCCATATACAGCAGTAACAATAATTCCTGTAACTACTGCATAACCAACTAATTGTATATAACTAATTGCATTGATACTTATAACATTATGGCTCACATAAACTACACCGAAGAATAAAGCAAAATCTACAAATACATTTTTGAATTCGTATACAGAAGAACGATTTAAAACATGAATATTGGTATAAATAATGGAGTCGGTTGTTCTATATAATCCCGCAATTGCAGTTCCAAGAAGTACACCCTTCATTCCTACAAATTGTACTAAAATAAGAGAACTTATTAAATTAATTGCAGCTTCTAATATATATCGCCATGTTGTATCAGGCGCTTTTCCAGCTATATTAGCTGAAGCCAGACTAGCTCCACGGGAACATTCTAGCATTAAGTTAAATGAGAATAATAAAGCCGCAATAAAATCTATATAGTTAATATCATTTATACCTTGCGTATATAGTTGTATAAAGTTAATAATTAATACCATACTAATAGAGGCCATTATGCCACCTATCATTGATTGCATTGCACTATATGCGTCGTATACCCTCTTAAAAAAAGACTCATCTTTATGGAAAGATTGTCCCAAGACAAAACTTGTACTACCACGAATCAATGAAATAATTTGAGCTAATGCAGTATATACCAAGTTATATGTTGCATAAACACTTGCAACTTTTAAACCACAAAATACAGATAGAACAAATGTATCTGTGCTATTAAAAATCAAGCCTGCTACTTGCTGTGTAAAATAATACCTTCTATTTTCAAGCAATGATTCATCTATACGTGCATCTTTATCAATCCAAGTGTAACGTCTTTTAAAGTATATTGCATAAATCGTGACCTGTACTATGATTACAAGAACACTCATAATCTGCATAATAACAACACTATTAAAATATCCAATAGATAGTATTTTTGCTACATATGTTAATACAGTTGTCAGAAGTGTTATTAACGATATTACATAGTATTTTCCTTCAGCATTTAACAATTGCTGATATGCTGCTCTAAACGCAAAATTTATTACACCTACAGCCCCTTGCAAAATAATGATTATAAATGTTTCCCAAAATGGAATTTCTGATTTAACTATTAAAGGATATCCTATAGAAATCAATAATACCATCAATGCATAAATCAAGGAAATTCGATGATAATAATGCTGAGATGTTCTTATTACTATAGATGTCTGTTCTTGGTCATCCTGACCAACACTCTTATATAACGCTTGTAATGTAGCTGTATTAAATCCTGCTTCCAATAATGAAAGATATCTTAAAATATTAGTTACTGAACTTAACAATCCATTATACTCTGATCCCCATGCAAGTAAAATAAGTCTTGGAAGAATCATACCAAGAATCAATGTTATTAATTGAGTTAATGTTGAAACTATTAAATTCTCTATTACCGTTTTCTTTTTCATGAATTACCTCTTCATTGCATCCTAATAAAATACATTTTTGTTTTTATATAACTTGATTATTTTATACTATTAGCAAAACGTTCTTTTATCATTTTATTTATTTTCAACTCAACACCATAATGTAATATAGTTGCAAGAAGAATCGCATGTGCGATTGGCAATATAATCCAAAATTCTGCTATCATCCCATGCATTTCCATCATTCGAATAATTCCGAATCCAATAAACTGATGTGTTAAATACAACACGTACGAAATATCTGATAGAAAAATAAAAGGAACTAATAATCTTTTTAATTTTTCTGTTTTTTTATTATTCTTCTCTTTTGAACATAAAATTAATATACATAAACTAACAACAAAGAAAGTAAATGTATTTATGGAACATAAATATTTACATACCAAAATGCAAATGAACAAAAAAGCAATCATCATTCTTTTTTGTTGTAAATTATCTATATAGTTCAAATAATACACTGCACATCCTGCTAGAAAAACATACAAATAATCAGGAATCGTTAAAAAAATAATCCCCCACTGAGCCGGCAAATTAAATGGGCCAAAACAATATGCTATACATATTAATTCAATTCCCAAACATAGCCATAACCATTTTGTTTTCTTCTTTTCTTGCCCCCCCCATTACTGCAATTATTGCAAAAATAATATAGAAGATTATTTCTTTGGGCATAGTCCAATAGACACCATCTATAGCTGTTGAGCCAAAAAGAGTGGGAAACATTGTAAGATTAAAAAGAAACTGCTTAACAGTAGGCATTCTTTCAGGAAATATAAATGACATATATATTGTGGTAACTAACATACATATCCAAAACATTGGATATAAACGTAAAAATCTTTTCTTCAAAAATGACACTATATTAAACGTATCCTTATATGTATAAACTATAAGAAAACCACTTAGCATAAAAAATGCATAAACCGCATAACATCCCCAAGGGAATGTTAAAGCATAATTGCCTATATGTCCAATAGATTTATCATACTGTGTAGTATAGTGATATAGAACAATCAGTAATGCGGAAACACCCCTAAAAACATCTAATAACCAGAGTGAATTTACTTTCTTCCCCATAACTCGGTTATTCTTTTTTTCCACCATGCTTTCTTTTCCTCCCATTCCATATGATGTAATTCTTTTAACTCATATTTTTCACCATAATAAGGATTAATTCTTTTTACATCTTCTATCGTTGCTGATTTATTCTTTTCAGTAAAACCATCCGGTCCAATGTAAAAAGATGTTGTAGTAGAGGCATCAAATGTTTCTTTTGTAAATTTACGCTTTTTAAAATGAATATATATAAACTCTTGTTTAAAAGGCCTTTCTTCAATCCAGTATTTTCTATACACATGTCCATTTTTCCAATAAAAAACCTGTTGATCATAGTTTTTATCATTTAATGCCAACCTAAAACGTTTGTATATCATTGAGATATCAGCAAATATTCTCTCTTCAAACATAGAAATATTATGTTTATGATATATACCATAGACACCATTCCATTCATCAAAGAGGAAGTTTTGAGGATTAGTTACAACCTCTTCCCAACTTCCACATGGTGCACCATCGAGTTTATAATATTCCTTACATTCTGGCGTATTTTTATATAATGAAAGATGTCCTAAATGTAAAAATCGATCGTATTTATTTATTTTATATAAATTAAAAAATTTTCTTAAATCTCCAAAAATCAAGTCTACATCACAGTGACCCCAGTAGTCATACTCTGATAAATAGTCTTCTAGTATATGTCCATATATAGGTTTAAAATCACATAATTTATAAGGAGTATCTATTCTAACTTTCTTATGTAATTTTTTTTCTGCTAATACACAAAAACCTTCCAGAGTAATATTGATAATCTTAACGTTTTCAGGTAATTTATCAATATCATTATCAGTTACGATATAAAAATCTATAGTTTCATTGAACTCACATGAACGTAGCCATAAATCAAAATAGGGGGGAAAATTCCCATAATATACTGTTAATATTGCAATTTTTTCCATACACATAGCTGGTCTCCTTATAATAATTCAAAACATAATCTATTATTTCTTCAAAATATGTAAAAGCAATTCACTATGTGCTTCACATTCAACACAATTTCTTAATGTATATCTATACATACCATTATAAGCTGCATTAATTATATTTTTTTCCAATAAACCTTTAGACAGTTTGTTGATTATTCTATATATTAATCCTCGTTTAATTTTCATAACACTCAATAAGTAATAATTTTTATAATAATTAGCTAGCTCATCGTAATGCTGACATACCTTCTTTTGATCTAGTATTTCTTCGCTACGGAGATTAAACTGTTCCAAAATATTTTGGGCATCGTCATCCTTAGCAAGTCGCACTGTGTTTTTATTCTTTTTAAGAGGAATATAATCAACCTCAAAATTATCAGTAATCCTGATTAACAAAGATGTTTGCCAATATTCATTTTCTTCATCATCAAATAAAAAGTTACCTTGTCCATATACAATTGTTCCTTGTAAGTATTCTTCTTTACAGCCTATACAATGACTATGTTGACATACCACTAAATCAGCGCCTTTTTCTACTAATTTTCGGCAAGTCTTCTGTAAATTTGGAGAAGGATATCTATATTGCTCCTTACCACCATGATATAAGACAATTACATAATCACACTGTTTTTTCAATTTTACGATATGATCGGGTGTTTCTAATAAATCAATAGGATTTGCCCCACTTTCTTTTCCTGTAGCAACTGTAAATTCATGTTCTACACATGCATAAATACCAATTCTTTTACCATTGCAACTTATTATTTGAGGTCTATGCGCTTCCCTAATTGAATTCCCTACTCCAACATAAGAAATACCAGCTTCTTTTAAAGTCTTAATAGAACTCTCAAGTCCCTTCTTTCCTTGATCTAATATGTGATTATTTGCAAGTGTCAATAATTCTATTCCCATTGCTTTATACGCAGAAATACATTTAGTTGGTGCAATAAGATTTGGACCGCATTTTTTTATTGGACTGCACTCATCTACTAATGGTACTTCCAAATTAAAAATTCTATAATCTGCATTTCGAATAATATCTGTAAGCTCTCTTCCAATTAATGTATCGATATCACCTTTTTCAAATAATTCTATATTAGATTTAGTAGGTACTAAGTCTGCTCCTATTATTATATTCATACTATTTCACCTATTCTGTTGGAAGTTTTATCCAACTTCCAATCTTATAATCCCATTCTATTGGTTCAATAGAATCAAATCCACAGCCATCAAAAAAAGTCATTTCACCAAAGAAAATTCCATTTGGTGTCTGGTAGAAATCTATTCTAACATGAGGTAACCCTTCTGATAATTTTTCAGCTAAACACTTCATTTCTTCAAATCTTTCTGGTTTAACTGGTGGAACTTCTGCATTTTCATATCCCCATGTAAAATCTAATGGGTGATAGTTTTCATCAAAATAATTTGCTTTTGTTGTTTCTGCAGACATTCTATCTGAATTAATCATGACAAGTTTAACTTTACCATCAAAACAATAATATTTATAATCTTTTAATTCATATCCAGATTCATCAACCATATATTTTTCAGCAATTATTCTTCTTGGAACATTTTTATATGGCCATTCTCTTCCTGTTAAGTAATAGTTTTGTTTAATACCTTTCCTAAGTTCATTCTTCACTTGTTTAATATCTAAACTACTTTTGTCTTTGCATATACACATTCCAAGTCCAGAGTTATGATTGCATTTAAGAACAAACTGCATAGGTAAATTGTCATAATCAATTTCCTCTGGGTCAGCCCAAACTCCTAGTAGCGGAATAAGATATTCTTCACCAATTTTTTCCTTGACATAATTCCTAACCAAATATTTATCTACCATCATTGTGTATTCCGGTTTTCTATTATATAATTTCAACCACTGCATTTTTTCATTAAAAGTTTCTGGTTTCTTTAAATTAAGTTTCTTTCCAAAACGTGCACGAAATGCAACTTTTAAAAACACCTTATCCGGAAGCCAATTAAGCATCTTTCTGTAATTTAATGCATCAAACACTCGAGTATACATTTATCTCTCCTTTTTTCTTTCTTCTGTAATACTGCATAATTATCATTTTTTATTGAATTCTAATGCTTTCGACATAAATAAAATTATAAGTCCCTGCTCTATTGCACTGTAAGAAACAACAGCAAATTGCATGAGAAACATTAAAACAAAACATATTGCCATAACATTAAGAACTTGAGTTGCATGATGTTTTAAATATATCTTTATATATTCATGCAACAACTTAATATAAAAAGAATAATAAATGAGGAATCCAATCCCACCTACTCCAACTAACATTTCTATAAAATTATTATGTGAATAAGTAAGATGTCCTGTCGCCGTTAAATTTATAATTCTAAAATTATCAATACCATAACCTAGTACTGCTGATTTCTTCCAGGCATCAATTCCAACATCTATATATTTTAACCTTAATAATGCACTGCTATCTACATTACCACTTTTATTAAATAACGCTAATGCACCTTCAATTCTCCACCCAATAGCGGTATATAAAACAGTATTATTCATAAGTAACATATATCCAATATATACACCCATAAATATAATAATTAAATTTCTAATTTTTTTCGTTGGATGCTTTAAGTAATAGAATAAACTAATCCCTAATACTACCATTAAAAAGGCTTTTCTTGAAGCTGTATAATATACCAAAACAACTGCAATCGACATAGATATCAACATAATAATGCGTTGTATTATTTTTGTGTTATTATCCAAGAAATATAACATTACTACTACAAACAATGCACATTTCATTCCAACATCATTTCCGTTCCATAATCCAGTAGTAGCTTCCCCATGTTGGGCTAATTGAAAGCTTTTTAAATCAACTTTGATCAGCACATAAATCATCATAATAAATAATGATACCAAAAACAGTTTCATATATGTTATCAACTCATCTGGCGAGTCTATTGCCTCATCAACTAAAAACAAGATAATATATAATATAATTAGTGTTTTAATACAGTTAAATGAAACTGAACGATTGATGGCATAAATAATTGAAATAGAACATATTCCCCCAAATAATATTAACCATATTTTGAATGAATTAATTTTAAAATGGATTTTAAAATTATTTACTAAACTTGTTACTACTAAAACAGAGAAAAAACTTAGCCACCACAATATTGGATTAGCACTCCACTCTGGATTTAATGCTACTGAAAAGAAAAAAACAATAGCTAAATAACTAATCTGTTTAAATGGTATTTTCAATCTTATTCTCACCTCTTATAACTTTCTCTATGAGTCTAATCCATTCCTTTGCAACTTTATTACAATCAATTTCTTTTCGTAATTCAAAAGCTACTTCTCCATACTTCATCGCAACGTCTTTATTTTCCAAATACATATTAATAGCTTCTGCTAATCTTTCCTTATCTCCACAAGGTACGATTAATCCTCTGTCATCACCTAACAGTTGCCTAGCTCCACCAGGTGAACAATCTGTTGAAATACAAGGAATACCCATACTCATCGCTTCTATCAACGAATTAGGTAATCCTTCAAAATCAGATGTTAATACAAAACAATAAGATTCTTTTATCCATTCTAATACATCTTGTTTTGCTCCCATTAAAAGAACTTTATCGTTCAAACCTAGTTCATGTATTTTATTTTGTAGCTTATTCTTTAAGCTACCTTCACCATAGATTTTTAATACTATATCTTGGTGCTTTTTACAAACCAAATTAAATGCATCAATCAATAGTTCTTGATTCTTTTGTGGCTCTAATCTAGCTACAGTTACAATCTCAGAATAATTAATATCTTCTTTCTTACGTTCAGGTATTCTACTTAATTCCACCGGATTTAAAATAATACTTGATTTTCTTTGTACTTTCTTTGAGTAGCATTGTTTTGCACCTTCTGTTTGGAAAACAATATGTGTTGCACCAAACTCAACGATTTTTCTAAATAGTTTATTAATTTTACTTTGATTCGTTTTGTTTGGATCATTTCTTTCTGAATAAATGATTGGAATGTTTTTACCCATCAGTGCAATAATTGTATAAGCACATACATCATTCATAAAAGAAAGAACACAATCTGGTTTTTCTTTTGTGACAAAATTCCTAATAGAAGAAATTAGTTTAAAATGTGATACTCCATTTTCGTTAAAATCAGCATAATTCTCAACATTTATCTTGTCATTTAATTTATAAACAGGACGTCTATCTGTAGCTGTAATAAAAATTGAAACATCATGTCCCATATCACACCAAATATTTGCGAGTATTGATATTACTCTTTCCGCTCCTCCAAAAGTCATTCCTGGAGTAATAAATACAAGTTTCATAACTATCACCCCTTACATGCTTTCAAATATATTTCATAATAATCTTTAGCCATTTTATCTGCTGAAAACTTTTCTGAACTACTAACCGCATTATGACCATATATTTTTCTATCTTCTTCAGAAGAAATTAATCTTTCTAAACCTGTTACAACACCTTTCACAGTAGGTTCACATAGTAACCCTGACTTTTCATTCTCAATCATATCAGGTATACCACCTACATTTGAAGCAAGTATTGGCATACCAGTTCCCATAGCTTCTATAAGTGTCATAGGTATACCTTCATATATTGATGGTAATACGAAGATATCACATTTCTGCATTACAGAATAAACATCATCTGTAAGTCCACAAAAGAAAATGTTCTTTTCCATATGCAAGTTCTTTACTAATTCTTTAATAGATTCCTCTAATTCTCCTTGACCATAAAGACAAAGTTCTACGTCGTATCCACGTTTAACTATAGCGGTAACTGCTTTAACTAAGGTTTCATGATTTTTTACAGGTGAAAATCTCCCAACATGTAGTATTTTTTTATTACTTGAATAATCATGTTTTCTATGACAATTATCTAAAGGAACACCGTTTAGAACAACTGGCGTATCTTTGACATCTATACCATATTCATCAATTACAGAATTTTGAACTTCTCGTGATAAAGATACAGGTATTACATTACAATGTTTGAATAGGAATCGATTGAACATTCTATTTAACTTACCAGCTTCTTTTGTTGCTATACTATGTATGGTATAAATTCTACCTTTAATACCACATATTGATGCAGCTACTTGTGCATACTTTCCAGCATAAAGATGAGAATGTACAACATCAGGTTTATATTCTTTAAAAATCTTTACCAGTTTAAATGTTAATGATAGATCCAAACCACTTTTTTTATTTAAATAAATGATTTTAATTCCATTTTTTTCCATTCTTTCTGTAACAACAGAATGATAATCATATAAGCTAATAACAGTAACCTCATGTCCTAACTTAATTAAACTATTAGTAAGATTCTCACACATTGTTTCTGCACCAGCTAGATCGAGCAATGGTATTATTTGTATTATTTTCATTTACTATATCCTCATCGTTATGTAACTATCCGTTGCATTCTCTTTCTTAATAATTTTTGCAGGATTTCCTATGACAATAGAATGATCCGGAACATCAAAATTTACATATGCATTAGGGGCAATCAATACATCACTACCAATATGAATATTACCAACTACCATACTGTTAGAGCCAACCCAAACATTATCTTCTAAAGTAGGTGCACCTATTCTTTTTCCTCTGTTTTCTCGACCAATAGTACATCCTTTATTTAGATTACAATTCTTTCCAATTTTAGCTAGAGGACTAACATTAATGTTATGAGCATGTCCTAGATATAATCCAGGACCAATATCATCGCTTAGAATTTCTAATCCATATTTTCTAGCAGCTTTCATTGCGAATAGTGTACGAATTTTTGACTTTTTTCTTCTAATTAAATGTAAATATCTGAGATCATAACGCAACAACATTTGAATCATACCATTTATTGAATTCCATTTATTGCCTGTCATACGATAATAATCAGACTTAAAGTTTTCATTCATCTTTACACCTCCGACAACGAAATTTTAAATTTCCATTTCTCTTCTTATTTGTTTCATCACATGATTTTCACTATATTCAACAGCTTTTTTTAAACAATTTCTTTTCATTTCCATAGTTTCATTTACATGTACAATTGCATATTCCATTACGTCGATTAATAATTCTGGTTTATCAAAATCATAATAGTAACCATTTTTACCATTTGAAATCATTTCAGTACAATATTGCCATTTTCGAGCAATTACTGGTATTCCTGCAGAAAAAGCATCAATGATAGTACCAGGTATACCTTCATGTTTCCAATGCGTTGGGAACAGTAATGCAAAATAAGATTTTAATGCTTCTACACTTTTACTAGAATCTATAATACCACAGTACTTACAATTATTTTGTGATGATTCTATAAGTGAAAAGAGTTCTTCCTTATAATCATCTTCTACAGGACCATAAATATCCAAAGTAGCTATCTGTTTGCCATATTTACTGTTAATTCTATTTACCGCATTGATGGCATCAGAAACACCTTTTTCCTTCATTACTCTGCTAAAAATGCAAAATTTAAATGGTGGAATATAGTCTTTATCCAAATCTTTTTCTTCTAAAACATTCAACTTTTTGAAATTAGGCAAATATATTGCATTCTCTACATCTAGAGATTGAAGTTTTTCTTCTAGTTCATGACTTTCCATCCAATTTCCTTTAAAAGAGGATACATATCTCTTCCAAGAAGGATACTTTTCTACTTCATTTGCTAATCTGCCACCTATAGCGTAATGGTATATGTCTTTACCACATTTAGAGAGCAAAAATAATATGGGAAATAATAAGCGTCGTCCATTTATTGATAAAAGCACAATATACTTTTTATCTCTAAACAAAGATTTTATAAAAATAAATAAAAACTTTATTGGATTTCTTTTAATATAGTATGTGTCGATCTTATCAATTGTTGATATTCCACTATTAAGCAAACCATTATATATATTCATCGTTTTAACGGTCTGTCCATCATTAAAGCTTTCTTTTCCCCCAAAATGCCCTATTATTCCGATATACATTTCATGCCACCTTTTTAAAATTTTTTACCCATTTCGATATCAAATTTTTCTGAAAAATAAGGGAAAACACAACAAGCTGGTGAGAACGTCATTTCACCAAATAAAATATCCCCATCTATTTCATATAAATCAACACGTACAAATTCAAAACCTTGAGATAATACTCTAGCTACTTCTTTCATTTTTTCAAACGTTTCAGGTTTAACAACTTCACCTGTTCCTGCTACTTCCTTACCCATACTTACAATTTCTGGAATATGATTCCATTCCATATCAAATAGATCTAATGTAACAGCCATAGCTGCATCACCATTTGCTTGACGCTGACTACAAGTAAGTACAAATTCAGGAACTCCATTAATACAGTGAAATTTATAGTCAATCAAATCATCAATACCATCAATAAATTTTTCTGCATAAATTCTATGTGGAATTTCTTTATAATGAGGTTCAATAGAATATGTTCCATATGTTACTTTTAACCATTTAGAAAGTTCATTCTTGCACTCTTCATAATTAATGCTTTCTTTATCTTTCAATATGTAATTCATCTTACAACCATGAGTTGCTTTTAGAATACAAGGATAAGTAAGTGAATCAAAATCAATTTCATCTGCACTTGACCAAGGCCCACCATAAACAGGAATAAGTATATCTTCTAAACCTTTAGATTTTACATATTCTCTTACTGCATATTTATCTGTACATCTTGCGGCTAATGGAGACTGTTTATGCAATTCGAGATATGTAACTTTATCAGATAGAGTCTGAGGATTTTTTAAATTTAATGATTTATGGAAACGGAATTTTGTATCAAATTTTTTTGCTAAATCGATACCGAGCAAAAGTTCAAGTAAGCTTAACCAAATAGCATATAATTTTTTAATAATCCACATTTTAAGATCACTCCATCTAAATATTCTTCTCGTAATTTTTCTTCTTCAACACACCATAAAACATATTCCAGCATGTATACCATGCAGCTATTACTGCTGGTTTCTCATCACACATATGAAACAAATCATAATGACTCTTGAACTTTCTTCTAAACTTATCATGACTAATACTTACTTTTCTTACTCTATACTTCGCAAGATTCTCTTTAAGAAGATAAGCACAAGTATCTGGTTTCTTATAAAGCTGTAATCTGATTGCATAATCATTATTCTTCTTAATATCCTTAATCTGAATAAGACCAAATACTTTAGCGTTATACATCATAGTCAGCTGACCTATATAATCATAGTTATACATCTTACGTTTATTAACCTTATCAGGACCAGATACATAAATATTCAAAGGTTTAGAATCTTCATCTATCTTTTCATATTCAGTAAATGAAAGACTATAACCATTCTTATTCATAAAATCAATCTGATGTTCTAGCTTTTCTGGCATCCAAAGATCATCTGAATCAAGAAAAGCTATCCATTCACCTTTTGCTTCTCTTAATGCTTTATTTCTTGTGAGTGCTGCACCTGAATTCTTTTCATTATGTAAATACTTGATTCTTTTATCTTTAAAAGAAGCGACTACTTCATCAGTATTATCTGATGAACAATCATCCACGATTATTAATTCCCAATTAGTATATGTTTGATCAATTACAGACTGGATGGTTTCTGCAATAAATCTTTCTGTATTCCAAGAAGGCATAATAATTGATACTAACCCATCTACCATCATTCTCTACCTCACCACTGCTACTACAGTCTTTACCATAGTTCCTATCTCTCTCCAAAATCCAAATTTTCGTATACTTTCCAAATTATATTTCATCTTCTCTGGAAGTACTTTCTCCACATATACTTTATCCACATCATCTGCTGCATCCAAAAGTTCTGCTTCATCTTTATACTGAATACTTGCTTCACTTGTTATCCCAGCTGGTAACAATAATGTAGCTCTCATTTCTTTTGTATACTTTTTCACATACTTCGTTACCTCTGGTCTTGTTCCAACAAAACTCATATCTCCAGATAACACATCAAAAATCTGTGGTAATTCGTCCAATCTGTACTTTCTTAAAAATGCGCCTGTTGGGGTAATTCGGCAATCCCCTGAGACTGTTACTGCACTTCCAATCTGGTCAGCATTGGCAACCATTGTTCGGAATTTGTGAATCCGAAATTTTTTGCCGTAAGTAGTGACGCGTTCCTGTCTATAGAATACTCCACCTTTAGACTCTGTCGCAATTTTTACACTTATAATCAACATCGGTATTGCAGTAACAATAAGTACACCCGTACCAGCAACTAAATCAAAAGCTCTTTTCATCTTCAAACTGAATTTTTTTTTGCTAAGAATATCATAGTATTCTTTTACTTCATCACATTTCATATATTCAGGAAGATCTTCCCATTTTCTCATATTAATCCTCATCCTTAATGGGATATCTCCCATTTTATAAATACTCTTTTACAATCTCACAATATTTTTCTATTACATATTCAACTTCTTCATCTGTTAGTTTTGTATGTAACGGCAAAGTAATTTCATTTTCAAATCTCTTATACGCATTTGGATAATCTTTTATATTAAATCCCATATTTCTATAAGCTGTCATCATAGGAAGCGGTTTATAGTGCACATTACAAGCCACACCTGCTTCTGCCATCTTTACAATAATCTCATGTCTCTGTTCCAAGGTAATTCCCGGAATTCTCGTAATATAAAGATGTCCAGAGGACTGATGCTCTTCTGTATAATGATTCAGCACTTCAATTCCCAGCGGCTTAAATGCAGCGTCATATTTTTCTATAATTTCTTTTCTTCGTGCAAGTAAACCTCTATAACGTTTCATCTGAGCCAAACCAATTCCCGCTGTCACATCCGTCATATTACACTTAAACCAAGCTCCTACAATATCATACTCCCATGCGCCAAGCTGAGTCTTTGCAAGTGCATCTTTAGACTGTCCATGCAGAGACAATAATTGATACTGATGATAAATCTCCTCATTATCAATTCCTTCAATATCTTTCCATGTAACTGCCCCACCTTCTGCAGTTGTAAAGTTCTTAACTGCATGAAAACTGAAGTTTGAGAAGTCAGCTATACTTCCAACCGCTTTTCCATTCCACTCAGCACCAAATGCATGAGCGGCATCAGTCATAACAATGACTCTTCCAATTGCTTTCTGTAATTTATTAACAGGATGAAATAACTCTTTTTTACTTTCAACGATTGAAAAGATTCTATTATAATCACATGGCACTCCGCCAAGATCTACCGGAATAACTACTTTCGTTTTTTCAGTAATTGCATTTGCCAATTTATTATAATCCATCTCCAGCGAATCTTTCTGAACATCAACCATTACCAATTTTGCTCCTACATGACATACGACAGATGCTGTTGCTGTATATGTGTAAGCTGGTACAATAATCTCATCATCTTCACTGATTCCTAACAATCTTAGTGTCATTTCTGCGCATGCTGTTTGAGAATTCAAACATACTGCACGATTCACTCCACAAAACTCTGCAACTTCTCTTTCCAGTTCTTTTGTCTTAGGTCCTGTTGTAATCCATCCAGATCTTAATGCCTCTGCAACTTGTTCAACTTCCTCTTCTGTAATATCCGGTGGTGAAAATGGTATTTTCATAGTAATGCTTCCTTCCTATTGTTCAAATTATGCTTCTTTAGAATATCTCTGCCTTTAGAATATTGCTGCCTTCATTCCTGGCTTTTTATGTACTTCAACTTTTTCTTCTGCCTTTTCTTCCTGTTTTTCATTTGCAACATGGCAGTTGACTTCTTCCGGGCTCTTGAATGTTGGCACGACTTTTCTCATTGCCTGTTTTGCAATCAGATTGTCTCCACTGTCACAGGCTTCTCTGAGAATCTGCATCTTCTCTTCAATCTCTTCTTGGCTTAAGGCAGTATCTCTTTCGATGAAGATCATGCTGTTTTCTGTCTTATCCAGTTCTTCTGTCTTCACAAGTAACTCTTCATATAACTTCTCGCCTGGGCGAAGTCCTGTCTCCACAATCTCGATTCCCTCTACGCCAGATAAGCGGATCATATTTTCTGCAAGGTCAAGGATCTTTACAGGCTGTCCCATATCCAGTACAAAGAGTTCTCCGTTCTTAGCCATTGCTCCACTCTGTAATACAAGCTGTGATGCTTCTGGGATTGTCATAAAGTAACGGATAATTCTTTTATCTGTCACGGTTACCGGACCACCGTTGGCAATCTGACGCTTGAACAATGGGATTACGGATCCTGCACTTCCTAGTACATTTCCAAATCTTGTTGCACTATATTTTACTTTTCCATGAGTGCTTGCACTCTGTACGATCATCTCGCACATTCTCTTTGTAGCACCCATAACATTGGTCGGATTCACGGCTTTGTCTGTAGATACCATCATAAAGCGTTCTGCTTCATATTTCTCGCACAGCTCTACCAAGTTATATGTACCAAATACGTTGTTGTAGATAGCTTCTACGCAGTTGTGCTCCATAAGTGGCACATGTTTGTGTGCGGCTGCATTGATCACAATCTCTGGATGATATGTCTCAAAGACCTTTTCCAGTGCTTTTCTGTGAGTAATGGAACAGATCTCAATCTGCAGATTCAATTGATTTCCATAGGCGATCTTTAATTCCTGCTGTACATCATAAGCACCATTTTCATAAATATCCAGAATAATGATCTGCTTTGGATGCATCTTTGCAAGCTGGCGGCAAAGCTCTGAACCAATCGATCCACCGCCTCCGGTAATGAGTACGACTTTATCTCTGTAGTATGCATTTGTCTTTCCATGTGACATTACGATTGGCTTACGGAACAGCAACTCTTCTACATCGAACTCTCTTAGATGTCTCTTGCCTCCTGCCGCATACATGGTCGGATAATCGTAGACTTTTACTTTATATCCTGCATTTTTATAAAATTCATACAGTTTTTTCTTCTTTTCCGCTTTCATAGATGGAATTGCAAAGATAATCTCCTGAATTTCATAATCTGCAAGTTTTTTTACGGTTACATCATCTTCTGTCCATACTGGGATTCCGTGGATTTCTCGACCAATCTTTTCCTTACTGACATCAATAAAGCATCTTGGTACATAGGAAGACTGCGCATTGCTGATAAGGTCTTCTGCCAGTCCGACTCCGACGCGTCCGGCACCTATGATTGCAACTTTGATCTTACGGTTTTCTTTCTCATTGCCAGACTCGATTCCCGAAAAAAAGTATAGAACAGAATTCAGGAATTTTCCCCATTTGCTCTCCTGATTGCCACATTTATATGCATAGCGATATAACATACGGATTGCTAACGCTCCCAGTAAGTTCAGACATGACACGGAAAGCATTCTTGCAAATGTAATCTTTTCTACCGGCAGGCATAATTCCATTAACAGATAGATGATGAATGCAATTGCATCTGTCGAAAGCAATCGGATATAGCACTGGATCCCGCCATATCTCCATACCTGTCCATAGATTTTTCCTGCCATTCTGACAGCGAAAATGCATCCTGCTGAAAGTACTACTTGTTGAAAGATACCACTTGTGGTAAGTTTGTCGTTTCCTTCATAAAGTACAAGCAATAAAACTGCTGCAATCAGATAAACTAACATATCATATACAATTAATATTCTTGGCATATGAAATTGTTTTTTATCCACTTGTTCTTTCAAATCTGTTTTTTTCTCATTCATCTTACTCATTCTTAAATTACTACCTTTAAATCTTTTTTTACCGCTATCATTTGTTACATTTTATCTTATCTATCGGTTTTATCTTATGATAGTTATTTTCTAATTCATTGTCTCGTTTATGTTATTCATTTCTCAAGTCCAAGAGAAGCTGACGTATAATGTTCATACTTCAGCTCCCCTAAGCCCTAACATTTTCAATTAAGCATTCTTTTTTCTGAATGCTACAACTGCTGCCGCTCCTAAAAGAACGACTGCTGCGCCAGCGAATGGCACTGTGTTTGTGGAATCAACACCTGTTTTTGGTGATGTTCCTGTTGTATTTGTCACTGCCTGTGAAGCATCAACTTTCGCAATAATTGCGATTGGTGACAGATCCTGTAATTCAAAAGTAATCTCCTTATTGTCCAGGTCTACGTTAGATGGTGTGATAACCTCCCATACTTTACGCTCTGTACTGAAGTGAAGTACTTTTACGTCTGTCATTCCTTTTGTAAGTGCAGGTACAGATAATGTTACCTGGTATTTTCCATCTGCAGTTTTGCTTACATCTCCGATCTTTCTAAGATCCATAAATGCTGTTACCAGAGATTTTCCTTCAATCTCTGATGCAATACTGGATTCTGCCTTTGCAAGATCTTCCAGTGTCTTAGTTCCGGCATTGATGTCTTTGATCAGATCTGCTGTTGTCTTGTCAGCTGCTGCGACTGTGTCCAGTTCTTCCTGATCCATAGCATCTACTTCATAATATCCTTTGGAATTTCCGACTACAGCCATTGTTGCTGTCTTACTTGCAGCGGATACACCTACAACCTGCATTGCAAATACTGTTACCAGCATAGCCAGGCTGATCAGTTTCTTCTTCATTGGTCCTTACCTCCTTTTCCTAATTATTGTTCTATAGATACTAGTACGGCTTGTACCAGATATCTACGGTTGTCCATACCTGCATAGCAGGTAGATAGTGTGATGATCTTGTCATCTGCAGTCACACTCGCTGCTGTATCAATATTCGATTTCATATCCCGGATACCGAATACCATATCCAGGTAAGCTTGGTAAATGTCTTTGTTATCAAAGTTAAAACTTTGTAGCAGATGCCGGTTGTCGTACAGATATGCTGCAAAGATCTGGTAGTGCAAAATCTTGTCCGGCATGTAGATGATGACTTCTTTGTTCTGATCAAAGAAATCCCGATCCATATATTGATGCAGACCGTCAAACATGGAGCCATTTGCCATGCCGTGTCCGTAGATCACGGTGTTCGGATCTTCGAAGGTCTTCGTATTGTAATCCTCGGTAAAGATTGCTCCGGCTTTGTTCTCATCATGTTCCACACTATGGTTCAGATAATAGCTGTTATCTGTCCCGCTCTGTACGATTGGATAGTCGATGACGGTTCCCGGTACTTTAATCCATGCATATATATCTGGATTCATGTTCTGTAATGTCTGGAAGTCGATTGGTATCTCGACGGTACTTTTCGGTGTCTCTTCTGGTTTTTTGGGTTCTTCTGTCACGACTTTTTCTTTTATTTTTTCATATTCCTGCCCTGCATGGGCATCCTGATAATATTGGTAATATGCAATTCCTCCGCAGATCAGTCCGGCTGCTGCCAGTATCCCTGCTACGACGTATCGTTTCTTCATGATTCTATAGCCCCTTACGTCTTATTGCTCATTTGTCTGTTTTTTCATCTATTTTATTTCTTGATAGAATGTCTCCATAATCTTTGTATACAGAGCATCGTCGTCTACGTGATATTCATCGTAGGAAAGACCTTGTGTTCCTTCTCCCGGAACAGTCCATTCTGTATAGCCGTCTCCTTCGTCTGCTGTCTGGAATAACTTCATCAGACGGTCTTCGCTGATATTTGTGACGGTATATGGTTTGATCGCCACGAACAGATTTGCTGCAAATTTTGCATTTTGCTCATAGCCTTCTTTTGCCTTTTTTGAAAACGCATCTAAGAATGCTTTCTGACGTTCCATCCGGTAGATGGCGCTCTGGCTTTCATCTACATCTCTGCTTCTTAAGAAAACTTCTGTATTTTCTTCGGTCAGTGTTACTTCTGCACCTTCGGCAAATTCCGGATATTCATACTCCAGACTGTTATTTGGCACAGTCACTGTCAGACCGCCTACACTTTTTGTAAGCTCTGGAATCCCGTCTAAGTTCATAGCAAGATAACCCTGTATCGGAAGTCCGTAGAAGAGATTGGACACCGCTTCCTGTGTAAGTTTACAGCTCTCGGCGCCTCCATCTCCATATCCATAGGAGAGGCTGATATGGTCTTTAGATTTTCCAAGGCTTTTTCCTTCCAGGTCAAAGCTTTCCACATCTGTCATCGTATCTCTTGGAATAGAAATCAGCGTCATTTCCTTTGTCTTGCGGTTCAGTGACAACAGGAATAAGGCATCTGCCTGTCCTGCATCGGCTTTTCCGACTCTTGTCTCTGCCGGTGTACGCTTGTCTACTCCAAGTAATAAGTAGTTACTGAGATTTTGATTGTATTTGTAAGTCTTTCCCTGCCAGGTGACGGTGTTGGAATCATCTGCTTCCGCGGTTGCTTTCGCACTTGCCGCTTCTGCTGCTTTCTTTTTTTGGATACCTGCATATCCCAGACCTGCCACTGCAAGTACAGCTACGCCTGCGATAATAACTGCTGCGAATCTTCCGTGGCGTTTTCCTGATGATTCTCGCCTTTCTAGTTCCCGTCTGTCTGATTCTCGCCTGCCTGATTCTCGTCTGTCTGGTTCTCGTCTGTCTGATCTTCGCTGTTCTGATTCTCGTCTGTCTGACTGGTGTTGTTCTGATCTTCGCTGTTCTGATCCTCTGTCCATGTCTGATCTGATTTCTCCTTCTGAATCTCTTCCTGCGCCGCTTTCTTTAACTCACTGCTATTTGCAGCTTCTTTCTTATGATTGAAAAATAAAAGCGAACCTAATATCAGGAATAATACGATACATGCAATCAACAGCAGAGTATTCTGAACCTTCGGGTTCGTCTTTCTTTTCTTCATACTGTTCTTTACATCCCTTTCCTACGCATTTTCATGATTCTGGTCATAGCCATAACCATACTTACTTCCATAACTGTAATAGGAATAATATTTTTCTTTTCTTGCATCAACCTTATTCAGCACAGCTCCAAGCATATGTGTTCCACTCTTTTCCAACTGCTTGATTGCTTTCTGCGCTGCACGGTATCCTACAAATCCACTCTCGATCAGCAGAATTGCTCCATCACACACCTTGCCAACAATAGCAGCATCCACCACATTTGCCATAGGAGGTGTATCGATCAGGACGTAATCATATCTCTGCTTCAATTCGATCATCAACTTCGCAAATACTTTGCCATTCAGAAGCTCGGATGGATTCGGAGCCATCGGTCCTGCAAAGATCACGTCCATATTTTCATAATTTGTTCCATATAAAATATCGCGCACCGGTGCCTGTCCACTTAAGTACTGGGACAGTCCCTTCACGTCACTATCCACGAGATATCTCTGCACAAGGACAGATTTTCGGATATCCGCATCCAGAAGCACCGTCTTCTTGCCGGCCATACCCATTTCCTTTGCGAGCTGGAAGACAACATCACTCTTTCCCTCATTCGGGAAACAGCTTGTCACAAGAATCGTCTTAATATCCGCTCCTGCAAACTGGATATTTGTTCTCAGCGTCTTTAACGCCTCCTCGTAAAAGTAATTTGATTTACGAGGATCCGTCAGCTCCACCCGAAGCTTAGATGCCTTATTGTCACGGCGGGACATTGCCGCTTTTGCCTGCGCATTTGTATATGTAGTTCTAGCTTGCTTTTCGTTTTCCTGCATCATTTCTCTTTGACTTCTTCTTTCCTGATCCATTAATATAATCCTTTCTGTCCGGAATTACACTCAGTGTAGATAATCCCAGATATTTTTCTATATCTTCTTCAGACTTAATCGTATCGTCCATGATCGTGCGGACAACAATCACACCTGCACACAGGATCATACCTGCCAGTACACCCATCACTGCCATCTTCGCCACACCTGTATTCGATCTGGAAGTCGGAACCTCACCTTTTTCAATGATCTTAGGCGGTGTAACCTCCATCTTGTCTCCGATATACTCAGAAGCAACCTCTGACAGCTTGTCTACAATCTCCTTCGCCTGCTTGGCATCAGAATACTCCACAGACAACTGCAGAATACGCGTATCGTCCTGGTTCGTAACTGTGATCATATTCTTCAGCTGCTTATAGTCCATGTCCAGATCTAACTGGTCGATAACATCCGTAAGCACCGGACGGCTTGTGATCAAGATGGAATAGTCCTTGGTGAGCTGTGAGCCCATCTGCAGATCCGCCAGAGAACTAAGCGTCGTCTCCTTGGTCAGTACAAGCATCATGGACGAAGACGTGTACAGCGGCTTCACTAAGAATCCGGCATACGCACACGCAATACAGCCGAACAGCAGTCCCACTCCCAGGATTGCCAGTATCTTCGACTTGAGCACATAAAAGAGCTCCAGTAAGTCAATTTCCATCTCATCATTGTCGTAATTCTTTCCCATTAATCTGATTTCCTTTCTTGGGGGACGGTTGGGGACGGGGGTTTTTCAAAAAAACCCCGTCCCCAATTGGACTTCTACCTGTCCCTCTTTGAATTGTGTGTATTTTTACCCTCCCATTTTCTAGGGTTTCTTTTATTTCTAACCTGTCCCTTTTTGAATTGTAAAAAATTTTGAAACAATTTATGTTTTAGGCTTGTGTGATCCGCGGTCATCTAATATTCTTCTTGCATTGCCTTGTATCAATGCCCATACATAATCTTCAGACAGATTCTTGTTCAGCCACTTCTCAACGTGTTCTGTCTGTGGACTGCGTTCTCCGCTATTGTGCATATCTGTTCCCAGGTAATGGACCAGACCATCTTTCAGTTGTCGCTTACACCACTGTGCTGTATTATTATTCCATCCTCCATCTATAGAGCTGTAATTCATCTGGATTCTTGCTCCTGTATCAGCCAGCTCTTCCAGTCTGCCTTCTTCTCTTAACACATGATACCTTTCTACATGTGCCAAAATTGGGACATAACCTGCCATCTGCATCTGGCGCACTGCGCTGAATATCTTAGAGTAAGCTGTCCCCGGGAGGAATTCCAATAACACATATCTGCTGTCTGCCAGCGTCAGAAGCTTTCCTTCTTTTAGTAACTGTCTTGTATCTACCGAATACATAATTTCCTGTCCCGGAAATACCGGAAGCCTGACTCCAAGTCGTTGATATGCCTGAATTCTGAACTTCTTACACAATGTTCGAATCTCCTGCACTCGTTCTACGGATGCATTACGAACTGAGCCATGTGGCGTTACGATCATACCTACAAAGTCCTGATTCAATGCCATGCGTAGCATCGCTAATGTCTCTTTCGGATTTGCAGATCCATCATCTATACCAGGTAGTATGTGACAGTGCATATCTATCTTTTTCATCTCTACTCCTGTATATGTATTGTATATAAATTTCACTTATTTTTTACAGCACAAATACCACCTGATACTTTTGACTTGTACACAAGGTGGAAAAATTATCAATCTGCGTTATCACTATTTCATGCACTGCAAAAATAGTATTTAATTAGTCTTATTTCCTGACTACCTTTTATTACTGATTAAGACTACCATGTTTTGACAATATTTGCAATAGACAAAAGCTGTCAATTTCTGTTTGGGGACGGGGTTTTTTCAAAAAAACCCCGTCCCCAAACAGACTTCTACCTGTCCCTTTTTGGAATTGTGGAATGTTTTTGTACAATTTGTTTTTTTACGCACTTTTTACATACGAAGAAAGCGTCAATTCTTTCTGAACTGGCGCTTTTCTACCTATATACATTCTCTCGCTTCGTTTTCTTCTTCCAGCAGGTTCTCCATGCTTTTCAGGCTGATGTACAGGGTTGATGTGTTATGAAGTAGTGCTGATACGGTTGGCTGTAGGATTCCGGTGACGCCAAGTATGATGAGGGCGGTGTTGAATCCTACGATGTTGCGGTAATTTTTGTGAATTCGTTTCATTAATTTATTACTGATCAGCTTCAGTGTTACGATCTCGCTCAAGTCGTCGCCGCTCATGGTCACGTCTGCGATTTCGCGGGCGATCTCTGCGCCGTCGCTGATTGCGATTCCGATGTCTGCTGCGGACAGTGCTGGTGAATCGTTGATTCCGTCTCCGATCATGATGACTTTTCGTCCGGCGGCTTTTTCCTGCTCTACGAAGTTTGCCTTGTCTTCCGGCAATACTTCCGAGTAATATACGTCCACGCCTACTCGTTTGGCGATTGCTTTTGCGGTGCGGTCGCTGTCCCCAGTCATCATAACTACTTTGCTGATGCCTGCTGCCTTCAGATTTTTGATGATCTGTGGTGCTTCTTCTCTCAGCGGGTCTTCGATGCAGATGACTGCTGCCAGTTTTCCTTCGATTGCCATGTACAAATGTGAGTATTCGGATGGCAGTTCCTGGAATTTTTCTTCCATTCCTTCTGGGATCTGGCTCTCTTCATCTTCGAATACGAAATGATAGCTTCCAACGACGACTTTTTGATCATTGATTTTGGAGGAAATGCCGTGTGCCACGATGTACTCTACTTTTGAGTGGAACTCTTCATGGATAAGCCCTTTGTCCTGTGCTGCATTTACAACTGCTTTTGCCATGGAGTGTGGAAAATGTTCTTCCAGGCAGGCGCCGATTCTCAGCAATTCGTCTGGTGTCTTATCGCAGAATGGTACGACATCTACGACTGTCGGCTGTGCTTTTGTCAGTGTTCCTGTCTTGTCAAATACGATGGTGTCTGCTTCTGCCATTGCTTCCAGATATTTTCCGCCTTTGACTGTGACGTTGTAGCTGCTTGCCTCACGGATTGCAGACAATACGGAAATCGGCATGGCCAGTTTCAGTGCGCATGAGAAATCTACCATCAATACAGCCAGTGCTTTTGTTACATTTCTTGTAAGAAGATAGGTAAGACCTGTTCCTGCCAATGTGTATGGAACGAGTTTATCCGCCAAATGTTCTGCCTTGCTTTCCAGTCCGGATTTGAGTTTCTCGGATTCTTCGATCATCGTCACGATCTTCTCAAATTTACTTGATCCATTTGCCTCTCTTACACGTATAGTAAGCTCGCCTTCTTCTACAACCGTTCCGGCATACACTTCTCCATTTTCTATCTTGCGTACTGCCACGGACTCTCCAGTCAAAGACGCCTGGTTGACCATTGCCTCGCCTTCCACAACTGTTCCGTCAAATGGAATTACATTTCCCATGTGGATGCGTACCCGGTCGCCGCTCTTTATAGATGAAAATGGTACTAATACTTCCTGACCGTCGCTGACAAGCCATACTTTGCTGATGTTCAGTGACATGCTTCTTGCCAGGTCACCAACGGATTTCTTGTGTGTCCACTCTTCCAGGATTTCGCCGATTCCAAGCAGGAACATGACGGATCCTGCAGTTGCGATATCTCCGCGGAACATAGATACTCCGATTGCGGTCGCATCCAGTACCGGAACTTCAATCTTGCCTTTTGCCAGTGTACGCACACCCATCCAAAGATATTTCACAGATTTTACTGCTGTGATACATGCTCTGACCGAATATGGCAAAAATAATTTATTTCCATAATGATAGATTACAGTTTCAACTAACTTATCCCAATATTCCTGATTCAGTTCGCGTCCGGAATTCTGTGCATAATTTTCCGGAATGTCAACTTCCTCATAATGGAATGTTTGAAGCAGTTTGATTACTTTCTCTCTGTCGCCTTTGTAACAGATCGTAAAGTCTCCCGTGCGGTTCTGTACTTTTGCAGATGTAATCATATCCTGGGATTCCAGATAATATTGCATCCGGTCTGCCTGCTCAAATGTCATTCTGTACTGTACAGCGTGGGCACGGATTCTGCCTTTAATCTCATGCTTGATTACAAATTTCATGTATATTTTCCTTCTTTCCCTGCTTTCTTCCTTCCCTGCTTACCTCGCAGTGATTCGCTCGCAGTGGTTCGCTTGCTGTTGATTCTCTTACAACTTGTCAAGACACCTGCAGTCTTAACCACAGGTGTCCTGATTTTTCCTTACATTTTTATAATTATCACAAAAATTTTTATGCTAGTTCTCCTTGAACTACCCTGCTGTCTGACTTAGCTGTCTTACTTACCTGTCTTACTTTGCTGTCTGACTTTGCTGTCTTATCTGCGTTCTTACTCGGCTGTCTCTTCAGCAAAATCTGTCTCATCAGCTTCTGCTGCTTCCTCTGCTTCTTCGGCCTCTTCTGCTGCTACTGCCTCTGCGTACTCCTGCTCTTCTTTTGCTGCTCTGTCTTCGTTGATCTGCTGTGCTTCTGCATATACGTCTTCTGCATTTTCCTGAATTGTAGCTGCTGTCTTAAGCACACACTCTTTTGCTCTTAAAACTGCTGCTGTACAGTTTGTGTATAATTTTTTAGCGTCCTTGCTGGACAGAACTTTGATTCCTGCAGTTCCGAATAATACTCCTGCTGCAAAGATTCCTGTCTTCTTTCCATCTACTTTTTTTAAGCCTTTTAAAATGTTTGACATCTTTTGTCTCCTGCCTTTCTTTCTACTTCTAGGTTCTTATATGATGTTAGTATATGTGATATGTACTTTTTGATTCAGTACTATATCATCACTTTGAATTCACTAAATTGTAACGCATTTGTTTTTTCATTTCCACTCCTTTTTCCTTATTGATAATTATTACTCACTTGAGCAGGCTTATTGATTTTTGTTCTCATTATAACTGAAATTGAATATCATTACGCACGAATTATCTGTTTTTTTCTTCCTCATCCATATCCATTTCATCCATATCCATTTCATCTATATACATTCTAAGTCCTACCGTGCTTGTGACCGGCAGGGAAAATATAATTGTTTTTTCTTTGCTGGCAAGTCCTGTCTGCTCCATCATGGCTTTCATGATTGCATTTTTCTGTTTCTTTCTTGTGACGATCAATATGATTTCTTTTTCTGCCGCCAGTGATACGCCAAGAAATTTTTCTGCTGTTTCCATGCCGGTTCCTTTCGCATGGATCACGGTTCCGCCTCCGGCTCCTACACTTCTCGCCACGTCCATCACGGTGTCGATGCACCCCTGATTGGCAATTGCTACTAATAATTCATATTCTGTTTCTTTCAAAGTGGACTCCTCCTCCCGTTCAAATTTCTCGCTCTGTATCAGGAAATGTAATGTTTTTTCTCCGCCGATGCTGCTGAGTGGCACGATAAATGCAATTCCGGTTCCCGGCACATCGATCTGCATCTTTACAATCATTTCCCGCCTTAGTTTCTTCCACGTTTCTTCTGTTACCACCGATAGAATTACGACCTTTTCTGATTCTTCCAATCCGAAATAGTCCAACATCTCACTATTTGCGGTTCCGCGTCCCAATGTTGTAAAGAAAACCATATGCTCATTTTTCTTATAAAATTCTTCAAATTTCTTCTTTCGGTTCCTGTCTGTAATCGTCACCATCATATATAATCTACTCATAAATTATCTCCGAACTTTCTAATTTTCTTAAACATTTTCCATCTTCACTAATATGCGCCTTGTAAAAATCTCTATCCCTGTTTACAACTCGACTGTTTACAACTCAATGATTTCTTGATTGTCTACATTGTCTAGATTTTCTATGCATACTTTTATACTTGTGTAATCTTTTGCTGCCTGTTTTTCTTTCATCTGTTCCTGAATCTGATAGATCAGTCCAAGGATTTGAATTGTTATAAGCGGCGTCATTGCTACCATAGCTACCACTCCAAACGCATCTGTCACAACATTTCCACCTAGCGCCTCGCATGCTCCCATTGAAAATGGCAGTAAAAATGTTGCTGTCATCGGTCCGGACGCTACACCTCCTGAGTCAAATGCGATTGCTGTGAATATTTTTGGCACGGAAAATGTTAATCCAAGGGCTACTGCGTATCCTGGGAGCAGAAACCACAAAATCGAAATGCCTGTAAGCACCCGCACCATTGCCAGTCCCAGAGAGAATGCGACTCCGATGGACAGACTCATTCCCATTGCTTTTGCGGAAATGGCTCCTGAAGTCAGTTCTTCTACCTGTTCCGTTAATACATATACTGCTGGTTCCGCTTTTACGATAAAGTAACCGATCAGCATACCAATCGGCACGATGATCCATGGATAGGAAAGCCCCGCAATCACTTGACCCAGATAATTACCTGCCGGCATAAATCCCACATTTACCCCTGTCAGGAAAAGTACAAGACCTATGTATGTATAAATGATTCCTATAATAATTTTTACTAACGTCTTTTTATGAAGATGTAATGATACAATCTGAAAAATGAAGAAAAATAAAATAATTGGCAGTAAAGAGATCAGCATTTCTTTCATATAATAAGGAAGCCCTTCTTGAAAAAGCTGCCACATTTCTACTGAATTATCGGTCTTCACAATCATTGTCTGTTCGTATCCACTTCCCCCTGGGTGGTAAAGTAAGCCAAGCAGCAATACTGCCAGAATTGGTCCGACTGAACACAATGCAACCAGACCAAAGCTATCATTTTCCGCATGTTTATCACTTCGAACTGCTGAAAATCCGATTCCTAACGCCATAATAAATGGTACTGTCATAGGTCCTGTTGTTACTCCGCCTGAATCAAATGCCACTGTCAGAAAATCTTGTGGAACAATGCTTGCCAAAATGAATATGATCGGGTACAAAATTAAAAGCATATGTGCCAGTGGAATTCCAAATAACATTCGAAGTACTGCGGCTACAAGAAATATTCCAACTCCTGTTGCTACTGCAATAATCAGCGTGTAATTGGGAATGGATGGAACTTGTTCAGCCAATACTTGAAGATCCGGTTCTGATATGGTAATGATAAAGCCAAGGATAAAACACAGCACTATCACTACACTTATCTTTCTTGTATTGGTCAGTTTCGTTCCTATTCGTTCTCCCATAGGAGTCATCGCCATCTCCGCACCAAGTGTAAAGAACATCATTCCGATGATCAGGAGAACCGCACCAACAACAAAAGTCATCAGGACGCTGTTTGGAATGGGCGCAATGCTAAAGCATAACACCAGCACAATGCCTATGATCGGCAACACAGCTCCTAATGACTCTTTTAGTTTTTCCAGTAAATTTTTTTGATATAATTGTAATCCCATAAACGCCTTTCTTCTATATTTAATATGTATTAATTAATATGTATCCTTTAATAAAATACCTTTTCAAACACTATTTTAATGAACTTGGGACTCGCTTAACGACCTTGGGACTCGCCCCAGCATCTTTTAATTATTTTAACATAAATGTGGTTGTTTTTTGAAGCTTTAAAGGCGTTAATATTATGCTAAGTTTTTAACAACTTGACGTAGGGTTTTGTATAATAGGAAATGCAATCCTGATTATACAAAAAAACCTGTAAGTATTATACTTACAGGTTTTAGCTCCCCGAGTAGGGTTCGAACCTACGACCCTTCGGTTAACAGCCGAATGCTCTACCACTGAGCTATCGAGGAATATTAGGTACATGTACCTTCAAAATCGCATATAAGAAACTTTTTAACATCTTACCTATCCACCTTACTTGGTTATGCCCTCGACCTATTAGTAACAGTCAGCTCCATGTGTTACCACACTTCCACCTCTGTCCTATCTACCTCGTCGTCTTCAAGGGGTCTTACAACTTTCGTTGGGATATCTCATCTTGAGGGGGGCTTCACGCTTAGATGCCTTCAGCGTTTATCCCTTCCCGGCTTGGCTACTCTGCTATGCTTTTGGTAAGACAACAGATACACCAGCGGCCAGTCCATCCCGGTCCTCTCGTACTAAGGACAGCTCCTCTCAAATATCCTACGCCCACGCCGGATAGGGACCGAACTGTCTCACGACGTTCTGAACCCAGCTCGCGTACCGC